>Ga0209292_1004037_pt1 | contig 15761 bp, 13 predicted proteins | sample GOMGulsemesocosm_2_FD_184634 | JGI IMG/M metagenome (GOLD analysis project Ga0209292, IMG submission 184634) | Methane-oxidizing microbial communities from mesocosms in the Gulf of Mexico - GOM9C Gulf of Mexico (SPAdes) (version 2) | ecosystem: Environmental > Aquatic > Marine > Cold seeps... | reverse complement strand
AAAACCATTTACCTCAACTGGAATGTCTCGGTTTTCCTTGGTTGCCAGCAATTTTGCCTGAAAGAGCTTCTCTCGAAGCTCGGGTGGAATATCGGTTTGAATGGTTAATTTCAGCCCATCAAAGCCGCTGTGTAGGATATCTGCGTTCATTTACGTTTCCTTACGCTTTCGTATTCGTGGAGGGGGGTGTTACAAGACCCCCCTTGAATTCCATCATTGTGATCGACATTCCCCGCTGCGCGGGGTGCGGGCGCTTTGCGCCCTTGATAGGTGCCTCCGGCGGGGCAGCTTTTGTTTTGGGGCCGGGCCGGAAGCCCGGCGGTGGGTGTTGAAAGGGCAGCAATAAGAGGGTGAAGGCAGTGTTTATTGAAGCGGGGCGCAGGATTACCCTACACCCCGCTTTTGAAACCCTCCGGCCCCAAAATCCCATACGCTGCTGCCAGCCGCGCGTGGGCAAAACTTGTTTATGTTTGAGATGTGTGGCGTCGTGTTTGCTCTTCCACCCATTCAAGCAGGACGCTGCGCCGATACCGCACCGAACGCCCGAATTTAAAGAAACGCGGGCCGTAACCCGTGACCCGCCATTTCTGGATCGTACGCACACTTTGGCAGAGAAAATCCGCCGCTGCTTTTTCGTTAATGAACCCGTCGTTTTGGTTTTCTTGTGCCTGATGCATGCCTTGCCTCCGTCCGGCTGTTTCATGCACCCTTAATTGCTTATTCAGAAAGTCATAAATAGGATCATAAATTCAGGCTGAATTTATAGTTTATGACACGCGCAAAATTGCGTTTTTACTTCCTTCGCTAGATGGAAGGATTGCAAGCTAGAAATTACTTACCGAATGGCGACTACGCGGACTTTGCAGTTACCCAATCGGCACGATGCACGTTTTGGGGTTTCCCGACTTGGGCTAGGCCACAAACTTCTTCTGCTTCGCAAAAGGACTTAACCCCAACCAAGTTTGCATGGTTCTGGCAATATTGCGGTCGCCTAGAAAATCAATCTTGTCACGCTCGCTTTCAACTGTTGCCAACCCCATCCATATGGCGGTCATGGTTCGCAAGTCCGTGGTGACGTAAAGATCAATCTCAAAGCCCGGATCAGACCAGCAAAGATCGACCTCGCCCTCTGGTTCGATGACTAACCACCAGTAACTTTTTGTCGAGGGTAAATCAGAATACCGAAACTGAACTACCGTGCGCCCGGCAGGCAGCGGAGACGGGTTGAGATTTCGGCGCATGTCCCACATCAGTAACGAAGGGTCGAGGTTCTTCAATGAAAGAGAGGATTCGACCCACTTTTGTCCCCAGACCCCAACAGCTTCGACAACTGGCCGCAAGTCTTTTCCGGCGTCCGTAAGGTGGTATTCGAAGACGCCCCTCTCAGATTTCAGGGGGCGACGCTCAACGACGCCCGCTGCTTCCAATTCTTTCAGGCGTTTGGATAGCAGCGCAGGTGACATCTTTGGAACACCACGGCGCAAGTCATTGAATCTGGTGGTTCCTGCCACAAGTTCGCGCATCAAGACCATTGTCCAACGCGTGCACAGCACTTCCGCAGCCATGGCCACGGGGCAGAATTGCTTGTATCCGGTTTGTGTCAAAGTGAGCCTCTCTTTCGGGTTAAGTCAATACTAGCTGGTCGGAATCACTATGCCTAGTTCAGAAACTGAATCTGATAGTTCAGTTCGGTGACTAGTTTGTCAGTTGAGTTTGTTGATACCGATTGAATACAAGCCCCGATGTTTCACCGTCGGGGAAAATGTCCAACTGGAGAAAAACAATGAGTGTTTATCTAATCGCAGACATCAAGGTTACAAATGACGGCTGGGTGCCCGAATATGCGGCGAACGTTCACAAATTGGTCGAAAAGCACGGTGGGAAATACCTGTCCCGCAGTGGGAATATCGAGACGTTGGAGGGCGCCGACAAAGATAGCACACTGATCGCAATCCTTGAATTTCCTACTCGGGATGCCTTGGACGCCTTTGCGGCAGATCCAGCATACGCACCCTACGGGCAGGCCCGTCAGGCTGGTAGCGTTAGTAATTTTCATGTCATCGACGATACCGACATTGCAGGCGCAATTCCCTACCTACAAGCTGGCTGAGCGTATGAAATGAGTGTCACCGTATAACCGGTGGCACGACTCCCGGCTTTTTCAGTTTTGGGCTCGTAGCTGCCGCTTGCAGCAAGTAATCCAGTTATTACAGCCTGAACATCTGAGGTCCTGCCCTCACTTTTCAAAAAACTTGGTAAGATGTTTTCTGATTACTCCGTACCCCGGCTTTTCCGCACTGTAACCTTGCCCCGGTTTGTTTTCGATAAGCCAATTTCGGATCGCAGGGCAAAGCGACTTGATTGATGCACTTGGATTGATTTGCCCTGCCGAGAGTAGTGCTTGGTAAGCCTCAAGAATATCGCCTTCAAATCCGGGGCGGCCCGCACCGATTTCGGCCCCAATCTCGGGAACGGGTTCCAAGTCCAGAATTTTGGCTCGAATACGTCGTGTCGTCAGCCTCACTTCCACAAGCTGGATGCCTTGAAAGGTAAGTGCGGAATTCTCCCAATCAGGTTTTCCGGGCCAGTAGTGTGGAGGAATTGGGACGGGCGGCGCATTCATGCGACGTGGTGGTTCAAACCCATAGGCAAACAGATGCCCATCACGAATATATCCAAGGACCGCCTTTTGCATTTTGGCTTTAAGCGCACTTCGTGCGGTCAAAATGGATTGCGGCTTTGAGAACACAGAAGATAGTTTTTCGATGGGTGAGGCGTCGCTTGCCGACGCCTCTTGCGCGCCCTGATGAAAGGCATCCATCGCCGATTGCGACTGTAGGTCTTTCCATTCAGCCTCATAACCTGAAGGTCGTAGGTTTAAATCCTACTCCCGCAACCAATTATACTCTTTTAAAACAGTAGCTTAAAGGTCACCTTCGGGTGGCCTTTTGCTTTGGTGAAGTTGGTGGTGCTACGCAGGTGCTGCATTTTTCAATCCCTTGGCAACAGCCAGTTGCGTGGATTCGCGATCCAAAGCTGCCATCGTTGCGATATACGTCTAACGACAATACCAATCGTCATGCCGTATAGATTTATCTTCTAGGCAATTGACCTAATAAACCTTTACGCATGCGCAGGCGGCAACACGCCGGGCGCTGAAAGCCAGTTAAATTAACTTTCCAAATGGGGCGTGGTGGTGCGAAGGAAATGTATCGCAATTTGCCCGTGCCTATTAGACTTGCGAATAGGCACGGGCAACACCACAGAAAATACGCCTTCAAGTGTTACCCGGCCAATCGGAAGTAGTCGGCTTCAAAGTTGCCTTCCATGCCCGTTCCACAAAAGGCCATATTCATATTTGAAGTCCCAGAAACCACGCCCCCTGAGACTATAGAAGCCCCTTCAACACCGTTAGCGTTTGCAGAAAATTCAATATCATCAAGCGCAAGAAGTTGGCCACCATACAGCCTTAAATCTGATGCAAAATTCATGCCGCCCATGGTAAGAAACTGTGCTCCGCCGCCTTCTGAGCATCCATCGTCACGACCCACCTGCAAAGTTGACGGGCTATTGATACTTTTGACATTAGTGTTTGTCGTGGCAATGACCACATCCTCAAAAACTGATCCTGCTGAAAACTTCAGTTCACAGTTGGAAATTATCACAACTCTCGTAAGTGTTGCAGACGCATTGATTGTTGATTTGGGGTTACCATGGCAGGTTAGGATGTGGATGCGCCCGGGTTCGAAATCTGTTTCATCAAGATGGTTTCCAGACACAGGGATTGGAACAATTGAGGTAATATACTCTGGGGTATAGAGCGGATCTGAAGTTGCTAGACCAGAAATAATATCCTCTATCCGGTTCAGAATTCGAAGCCGGTAGACCGCCGACCGCAAGGCCGGTTCCAGCCCATCGTTGGTTTCGAAACCAGAATTCGGTAGATCGATGTCATCTTCCTCGGGCATCGAAACAATGGTGCCTGTTTCCCAGGAGTTGTTAGAGTTCGCCGAAATATAGTTGTTTGAGTGAAGGCAAAAGCCGTTTGAATAGTTATTGTTACCTTGCAGATCGACAATATCATCTGCAACAAAACCTTCCCTTAGGCATCCCGGCCTGAATGTTGTAAACACTGACGAAACCACAACATCCCACGTTTCTTTGCCAACCAGTTGAAAGAGGAAACTTGCAACGCTATTGGATTTACTTGAGAGGCGACTCGGCGTCACCATCACTGCGCTCCGGCTGGTAGAGCTGGGCGTAAAGGTACTTGTTTCATAGCTCCAAGTTCCAAATTGAATATCCTGGGCCGTCAAAACTGACCCATAATTTTCGGAAGGCATTGCATGGTCGAAAAGCTCAAGAGCCGCAGCTTTTGCGTTACTGGCCGTATCCATTTCTCGAGTATAAATTGCGGCATGCGCCGTGGCATCTGCGGCGATTTGCATTTGATTGCGCGCACTAAATAGATGGGAAATGTCAACAGCGATTGCACTAATGATAGCGACGAGCAAGAACATAAACAGGCCAAAAATCGTCATAGCGCCATCTTCGTGGCGCAGGAATTTTTGTACGGTAAATGAATTCAGAAGTTTTGTTTTCAAAGATTGTTTCATATCTTAATACTCTACAAGGTGATGGGAAACCATTGTCTGTACTTGCAACCTTTACTCAGTAACCTCTTATGAAAAAATGTGTCTAATCTATGACGTAGATACAGTCACCTCCATTTTTGGTATATATACTGTAGTATTAGGCGGCTATTTTCAGCTTCATGGTGGGGCTGCTCAGCTGTGTGTCAACATATGCATGTCAGTATAGTTCGACAACGCTGGTTGCGCCCTTCCGCAACCAAATTCTTACAGTGGAATTAATGTGCTACTCCCCGCCTCACCGGGGTTGTTTGTATTGCGCTTTTGGCTATGGAAGCAACAGGAGCGGATTTGAAACTGTGGCGAAAGCGCAACGGATGTCCCCCATTGAAAATGGGGGGTACTAGGGTTTCCCAGATTGGGAAATAAGAGATTTACGCACAAACCTTAGCTAAGTAACCGAGCCAATTAGGCAACCTTCTTTTTAAGGGTTCGTGAGTTGCGCAAATTTAAACTTCGACGCGGGGCTGTCAATGAAAAAGACAATAGTGGTTTCGGCTGTCACGCGGGGGCGTCCGGAGATGTTCGGTACTTTGCTTAAGAGCCTTAAAGGCCTCAGCACGCCATTCGGGATTGAACTCCTTTTTTGTTTTGTTGAAAACGATGCGGCTTTGACGATTGAAGAGCGCGTCGAAGCGTTCTCGCGAGCCTCTGGTTTTCAGGCTGTTGCGTTATGTGAGGCCCGCCAAGGCATTCCTTTTTCGCGCAATGCTGCCCTAAATTGGGCCCTCAACACCAACGCCGATTTTCTGGCGTTTATCGATGATGATGAGATGGCGACAGAGGATTGGGTGGCCAATCTGTATGCGGAAATTGAAGCGCGTGCATTGGATCTGGTTGGCGGCCCTGTTGTTCCGGTTGTGACTAATCAAAAGCTGACGACCGTTGAGGCGTTAGTTCTGCGTGGTGTTAGATTGCGAGCTGACAAGATTGCACGCACGAACAGACAACTAAAACGCGTGAGAAGCGATCAACGGGTAACCATCGTTACAAATAACTGGCTTCTCCGATTGAATTTCCTGCGCCGAGAGCATGTCAAGTTCGACGAAGGGCTGGGGTTTTCAGGTGGGTCCGATGCAGCGTTTTTTCGTGCGGCCAAGAAGGCCTCAGCCAAGACAGGATGGGTACCCGAGGCCGTTGTCATGGAAGAAATCCCAAAAAGCCGCTTGACGTTGGGGTATCAGTTTACGAGGGGGCGGGATCAGGCGATTTCTTCCTACAGAGTTCGGTATCAGGACACCTTGTCATTGAAGCTGCTGGTGAGCTCTATATTTTTTGTCATCAGCAAGGCACTCCTTGGTTTGCTCCGCATCACCGCGGCCTTGTTCAACCGCGGCGGGAGCCTTGTTCTAGCGTTGCGGGCTTTTGGTTTTGCTTGGGGGCGGATTCTGGCCGTGGCGGGCTATAAGAGCCGCCACTACCAAACGGTTCACGGGTCTTAGAAGTCGCCTTCGATCAACTGTGCCTGATCGATTAGGTCTTGGTAATCCGTTTTTTCCGGCTCGAAAGTCGTCGTGAGACCTGAGCCGAACTGGGTCAAGGCGGTTACCCATTGGAAGGCCAGGCCGATTGCCAGTGTTGGCAGCCAGCGCAACGGAGCAATGTTGCGTAGGCCAACAGTGCAGAAGCGCGTTAGAAATTTGACGTTCAGCTCTAAGATGGCCGCAAAGGCCCGCATCAGGCGTTTGGCGCGGAATTTGGTGTTTTGCGCGACGCCAAAATCCTTGTCACGCCCCAGAATGGCGGCTCGCTTTAACAAGTCGGAAATGCTGTCATACTGCTTGTGCCAAGCGACCGCGTCCCCGCATTGGAGCACATCAAGTCCGGCCATCTCCAATCGCTTACGCCATTCTGCGCTGTGTGCACGTGATGCGTCGAAGCGCGGCAGGGGCACATTCACCAGAGCTGAGCGCTTTGCCGCAAAATTATTTCCGAAGAATCGTTTCTTTGCCTTTGTATGTAGTCGATCCTGTGGGGCCTTGTGGGGAAAGAACCAAGCTAGGGTCGAAGCGTCTTCCACAAGCGTTTCAGCTGGAAGCGCAAGAGTTACACCAGCCGTGACAGAGGCTTGCCCCTGCACCAATGGGTCCAGCAGCGCGGTGAACCATTCCGGAACATACCGGCAATCGCCATCGGCGAAGATCAGGAAATCATCGTCTGAAAAAAAGGCTGCCAGCCCTTTTTTGTCGTAATAGCTGGTAGATGGCGCAAACAGCAAATTGGTCTTTATTCCGGAATTGGCGAGGGAGATACTCGAGGCGATGTCTGCGCGTACGTTTTCTACGCGAACGTCTTCGTCAAAAACGATCAGAAGGCTGATGGAAAATCCCTTTTTGGCCGAGGCATCAGACAGCCGTTGCCCGAGCTCATCTAGGAATCTGCGCACTTGATGGCGTTCCAGTCCTTCCGCGTTTTCCCATTCTAGGACGCAACAAATGCTGTGCATGGCAAACAACCTTTTCGAATATTTCGGACCTAGTGGTAAGTTACCGCTTACGTCTCGTCTAGCACAATTGGATGCTGCTAGTGGTATGCACAAGGATTTGCTACGTCATTGACCGCTTCCATTTTTTGGTTCACGAGCGGCAGCCAACATCAATCTTAGCTATAAACACTCGTATCCCCTATAATTCCGTCAACTTGGGTTAAGCCGGGCTTTAGCTGCGATCACTACCGAGGTCGGCTCTCGGAGATACTAGGAACTTTGCAAAGGTCGCTATCTGCGCATTTCTGCCGTTCATGTGGTGACACAGTGATCGACACATTTGGCTCAGAGCGGACATCCGACTTTATTGGTTAAGCATAGATCGTCTTTGGTAGCCGTGCTGAGTAAGGCGTGACATCATCGTTTGGGGTAATACCTCGCTGCTATCAAGGGCTACACATGAAGGGGGCAGGGGGGAGAGTTTCTTGTGTCGTGGACTGTATATACGGGCGTAAATCGCCAGTGTATTTTGGCGAGACCATATTTTGCCATAGATACGCAGGGTGGAACTCTGAGGCAGAGTATCGCGCTTCTCAAGCGGTCCAGTGACATGACCGCTGATCGTTCCTGTGGGAATACTAAGTGTCAGACAGATTCTCCAATGGATGTCTGGTGACCACGAAGGGATTCTCTAGAGCCAGGTTACGTTCCTGACATCTCTGATGGCCGCAAGAGTGTGACGTTCATCTGTAACATCAACTATTTGTGGGGCGGCATAAGGTGTTGATATTAAATGATTTATATGAACTGGCTGGGGTGGTAGGATTCGAACCTACGGTACACGCTACCAAAAAGCGTTGCCTTACCACTTGGCTACACCCCAACTGTGAGCGGTGGAATACTTTGCTCTGACGGGTAGTTCAAGTGCAAAATCGACATAGAGAGAGATTTTTCTGGTCGGCGGTTCCTATTGAACTTGAGAGAGGTATCCACAGCCCGCGCAATATTTGGCGGGCTGTATTTTAAGCTCAGATTGTCTGGTCATATTCCCCGACAGATGGTTCTGTTCTGATGATGGCGTCGATCTCTGCGAAGATTGCCCGCATTTCAGTTTCGCTTTCGGGACTTTCGCAGACAACCACAAGATTGGGCGTGTTTGAGGATGCGCGTACAAGCCCCCAAGCGCCGTTCTCAAGAATGACGCGGGCACCGTTCACTGTGACTACGTCAGAGATCGTTCGCCCCGCTATGAGTTGATTTGTCGCCTGCAGGTCAACAAGGCGCGATACGATGCGTTCAAGGACATCATATTTTTCCGTGTCAGAGCACCATGGAGACATCGTCGGCGTTGCCCATGTACGCGGCAATGCACGGTTAAGATCGGCCATCGATTTATCAGGGTTGCGATCAAGAAGTTTACAGATTTCGACGGCAACGCGCATGCCGCAGTCATATCCGCGACCAAGGGGTTCCGCCAAGAAATAATGGCCAGACTTTTCGAAACCGGCAAGCGCGCCTAGGTCACGTACACGACGTTTCATGTGGCTGTGACCGGTTTTCCAGTAATCAGCTTTTACGCCATTGGCTTTAAGTACCGGGTCCGAGGCGTAAAGGCCGGTGGATTTCACGTCTGCAACAAAGGTTGCATTTGGATAAATTTTAGACAGATCGCGCGCCAAGATGACACCGACTTTATCTGCAAATATTTCTTCGCCTTCGTTGTCGACGACGCCACAACGGTCGCCGTCACCATCAAAGCCCAAGGCGAGATCTGCACCGGAAGCATTTACTGAATCCGCCATGTCATGCAGCATCTCAAGAGCTTCCGGATTCGGATTATAATGCGGGAAATCGTAATCCAGCTCATTATGAGAGGGGACAACTTCGACGCCAAGGCGTTCAAACAATTCCGGTGCAAAGGCCGACGCCGTACCATTGCCTGTTGCGCAGACGACTTTGAGCTTACGGGTCATTTTGAAGTCGCCCACCAGATCATCAAGATAGGCTTCGCGCACGCCATCCACGAACTCATAGCTGCCCCCGGGATGCGGCTGACCTTCGCCATTCAAAACGATGTCGCGCAGTTCATTCATCTCATCTGGGCCGTGGGTCAATGGGCGTTCAAATCCCATTTTAACACCAGTCCAGCCGTTGGGATTGTGACTGGCGGTGACCATCGCGACGGCGGGTACGTCGAGATGAAATTGCGAAAAATAAGCCATGGGTGACAGGGCTGGGCCGATGTCTTTTACGGTAATGCCAGCTTGCATTAGGCCCAGCATCAGAGCATTTTTGATGGTTAGGGAGTAAGCTCGATAATCGTTGCCGACGGCAATTTCAGGTTTTAGCCCGCGCTTGCGGATTTGGGTGCCAAGACCGAGGCCCAGAGCTGTAATGCCTGGCAAATTGATTTCTTCGGGGTATTTCCAGCGTGCATCATATTCACGAAAGCCAGTTGGGGTGATCATCGCATCACGTAAAAAATTCCAAGTGTTTTGGGTGACAGTTGTTTTGGGAACAATCTTGAGGGGCGCAGTCATCAGCAATAACCTTTAGTAATCAGAGTAAGCCGGGACGTCGGCAATTTATGTATATCTTTTGCCCACAAGGGGCAGAGTTTGTACTAGGATGAAACTTGTTCACGCAGAACCGACAAGGTGAGCGAGAGCATTAGGTAAATACCTGCCATGATCATAAATGCGAGCATAGTATTCTCAAATGCACGTGGATAGCTTGGTTCATCCGGTGCAATGGGAGGGACACCTACGGCCAAGAAGCGGGTCTGACTGCTGGCTTTCACCCTCGCTGCTTCAAGCGTTTGTAAAGAGGCTTGCATCATCATATTTCGCGTTTCAAGTTCAGATTGGGCGATTGCGAGTTCAGACGAAATCCTTGCAAGCGACTGACCATTTTCGTTTTGCTCTGTCATCAAAGACCGAGTGGCTGCAATTATGCGTTCAAGTGTTGCAATACGGTTTTCTAATGGTCCGACGCGGGCGGCGTTTGGGTTTGGATTGGATTGCAGCTCTGCCAAGCTAAGTTGTTCAATGGTCAATTGTCCCTGTAATTGCCCAATTTTCTGAGTTAGCAAACTTACTTCAAGATCTGTTGAAATGACATTGTAGCGTTCCTGAAGCTCAATTACTTTCTGCTGAGCGGCGCGCATGCTGAACTCCGAATCTTCGAAGCTCTCTCGTGCGCCGACCATTTGATCTGCCCGCAGACGCTGAGATAGGTTATCAACAACCTCTTCTGCGTAATTGATCAGTGCATTGGAAAAGATAACCCCGGCTTCCGGATGAACAGTAGCGACCTCCATCTTCAGGATGCCTTCTGTGGGATCATATGCAATCTTTACATATCGTGAATAGGTTCCGAAGGCGCTTTCATTGCTGGCACCAGCTTCCAGACGTGTCAGTGGATCAATATCCTCTTGGCTGAAATGAGCAATAAACCCTTCTTCGTTGTCCAAACGTTGCATTGCCGCACGAGATTGCAAATAGCTTTGTACGGTCAGGCTGTCCTGGCTGGATGCGAGCGGGGATCCTGAAAGCAATCCGCCAAGTCCGGAGCTGCTGGTGGGGGCTTCAGACTGTTGAATCAAAAACTGACTGCGTGTGGCGTAGAGTGGGGTTGCAATATTGTAATAGTAATACCCAGTGACGATGGTTGGCAGCAGGATGAATACGATGAGACGTGCCGTGAGCATAATTAGCTTCAAGCGACGCCGGCGTGCAATATCCAACTGGATTCGACGTATTTCGGCTGCACGGGTGTCTTCAGCGGCAAGCGCGGGCCCCGGAATGCCCTTTTTTCCAGGTGCTACTTTCTGGGGAAGTTGGTGGCTGCCAGTGCTTCCCTTTTGCGGGTCTGCTGCAACGATCTCCAGCATGTTTTTGCGCTTGAACGGATCAATGCCTTGTTCGCGGAGCTGGCGAATGGCGTCGTAATCTGACGATGCCGTTATATTGTGACGCACGGCCATTCGCCGCGCCATTCGCAGTTCGCGCCCGGTTAGGTCTTCTTTACGAATTGCTGCAATAGTGCTGTCTTTGCTGCTCGAGGCCTCACCTTCGGGAAGGGGCGCACTGGACGTCGTGTCGGGGACATGGGGGGGAGCCATTGTCGTTGGTGTTTGGGGGCTTGTATTTGTGTTAGTTTCAGCCGCTGTATCAGTGGTCGTTGCAGATGAGGTTTCTTGAGGTGCAGCAATGGTTTTTCCAGAAATATCTATTCCAAACACCCTACCTTTTCTGGGTGTAGTGGAAGCTGATGTTGCTGCGCCAAATAGTTCATTATGCTGATGGGTACCTTCGGGGTGCGTGGCTCCATCAGCAGCCATTTCCTGTAGCCCAGCGTTCCTTTTGTTGGAACTTACACCGTCACCTACAGGCTGGTCTGACTTTGAACTCAAGAGCGAGCTGCCGCGACGAACGCGGTATTTTCTAATTTTTGGCCTGGTACTCATAAAGCCTCTTTGCTTCTTCGAGCGTGTCGAACATATAAAAATGGCCATCTCGCAGAACCGCGGCACAGCTGCAATATTTCTCAAGAATTTCTGCTTTGTGCGATACAATCACAACAGTTGTTGAGGACAAGCGTTCTCTAAGAATAGACGCAGCCTTGGAATTAAAGGAAACATCAGTCGTTACTGGCATACCTTCATCGATCAGGTACAGATCGAAATCTAACGCCAGCATTAGTGCAAATGACAGGCGGGAGCGCATCCCCTGACTATAGGTGCCGACGGGCATCTCAAAGTATTCTTCAAGTTCGCACATCCAGCGGCAGAAAGCTTCGATATAGTCGGGGTCTAGGCCGTAGAGCCTTGCAATATAGCGGCAATTTTCCTTACCAGACTGATTGCTTACAACGCCTCCCATAAAACCGAGAGGGAAGGATATCTTGGCATTCCGATGAATTTTTCCTTCATCTGGTTTCTCAAGACCCGCCATCATATTAATGAGCGTTGTCTTGCCCGTGCCATTCGGGGCCAGCACACCCATAGATCGGCCAGTTTCTACGCGGAAAGACGCGTGCTCAAGGATGACCTTGCGCTGCGTTCCCGTCCAGAAAGACTTACTGACGTCTTCGAATTCCAGCATCTTTACCCTGTAATAACCCTTATTATACCAAGTGGCTGCAGACTGTTACCACACTTATATTAACGAGAAATCTATACCCCTGTTACCCCAATATGTGTCGATGTGGATGGTGTTTTCAATGGTTTAGAGCCCGAGCCTAGGGGATTGCGGCTGGTTTGTCACGGATCGGGCCGCGAAACATAGTCTCGCGGCCCGAAAATCATTGAAAAGAGTGATCTTAGATCTCTTGTTTCTCGACCCTACAGATTTTACCAGCGATGAGTGACACGATCACTGCTGCAAAGCTGAACAATGCACCCATCTTCGCCGCAGATTGAACTGATCCACCGTTGAGCATGACCGAGCTGTCGAAGGCAACTGCCGCGATGAAGAGCGAGACAGTAAAGCCAATTGCCGCGATGCAGCCAATCACAAACAGATCAATTGTACGCATGCCCTGAGGGAGGCCCAGCTTAAGCACATGTGCGCCGAACCAGCCGAACAGCAATACACCAAACGGCTTACCGATCATCAGGCCAGAAAGAACCAACCAAGTTGCGCTGCCGATAGAAGAAAATTCAACCCCGGCATTGAGCAGCCCGAAGAAAAAGAGCGTGATTTCAACCGGGTGTTTTAGTTTGTGTTCAATGTCATTGAGCAGATCGGTCAGGTAGCTTTCAGCCTCAGAGAAGATACCAAATGCACGATCCGCATGGGGGATGGTGATAACGATTGGCAGTAGGCCTAGTGCCGGGTGGATGCCGGCCTCTTGGAAGCCATACCAGCTGGCACATGATGCGATCAGGTAAGGCCAAAAACCGAAGTACTTGCGGATCATAGTAGAGGTCGGACGCAGTTGGTTTCCCTTGTCGCGCAAACGCGGCATGTAGTTGAAGAGCAGCCAAACCAAACCAGCAGCGGCCAGTGAAAGGAGAAGCCATTCTGGGGCAAGATCGCCAGATGGATAGAAGATCGCAAGGATGATAAGGCCCGCGGCATCATCGGCAATTGCCAGCAACAGCAAGAAGCGCACAGCAGGGTGTCCTGCACCAAAGACCAGACGACCTACAAGGTAGGAGAACGCAATGTCGGTTGCCGTTGGAATGGCCCAGCCATTTGCGACGGCGTCAAAGGTTGTGGAACCCAAGAAATATGCAATCCCAAGATAAACTGTGATCGGCCCCAGCATCCCACCAAGTGTAGCAAATAAGGGCGTCGCGGCTTTTTTCCCACGCAGAGATCCATTCTTCAGAATGATGGCTTCCCAGACCTCTTTCGCCGCAATGGCAAAGAAGAAGGCCATCAAAACATCATTGATGAGATAGTGGAAAGTCAGGACACGGGTAACATCGCCGATGGATTCAATATGGAATTCTTCACCATATTTATACATCCAATTGCTGGCGTTCGTGCCTACCCAATCGTTAAACCAGATCGGATACTCAACCATGTGATGATAGCTGTGTGGGTCAAAATTGGCCCAAACCAGCGCAATTAGTGCACCAAGTATGAGAAGGACAGAGTAGTTTATTACGAAATTCCACACACGATACATGTTGGCGGGTTCCCTGTTTTTTGTGTTTAGACGGATGTAATTGAAATTGGACGTCTGAACAAGAGAAAGGCTGCGAAAACTGACCTTCGCATGCAAAGGTTCATAGATTAATAAGTAACCCTAGCAGACAGATTATTGTGAAAACAAGCTTAGCGCAGCGGTGTTGAAACAATCAGTTTCGGAAGCACCCTCTGCAGGATGCTTCCACCTTCCTAGTCAATTCAAGGTGTTCCAAACCAGTCCAGCAATCATGGCTCCACTTGTTGCGAGGAGAAGGTAGGCGATGAAAACACGTGGTTTGACAAGCGCCCAGACCGCGATTGCGGCGGGGACACAACTGACGCCCCCGGCAATCATAAAGGACATCGCCGCACCGGGTGCCATGCCTTGGGCCAACAACCCCTGTACAAGTGGCACCGCTGCGTATCCATTCAGATAAGCTGGTGCGCCGATGATCCCGCCAAGAAATATCGGCCAAATACCGTCTCCACCGAGGTGCCCTGCAATCAAGCTGGCGGGAATATAGTGGATCATTATTGCTTCAAATAGGTAGGCAGTCGTCAGCCATTTTAGCAGGAACCCCCCATTCTCAATCACCGCGGCGCGGAAGGTTTTTAAGCGCGCGCTTTCCTGCCAAAAAGCCCAGAGAGGCGTACCAGCGAACGTGTTGCTGCTGCAGGAATTAGCAGTCGTGCGTTCTTTCAGAGGGTTTGCAAAAACCGGAGTTTTCGCCATGAACATCACGGTAAAACCACCGAACAATCCAATCGCGATGGCGGCGATCGTTTTGGCAAGGGCAAAGTCAAATCCAAGCGCGCTCCAGGTGACAGAAAACATCGCCGGATCCATCAGGGGGGAAGCAAGCCAGAACGCCATGACTGCTGAAAGGGGTGTTCCCAGCGCCAGCAGGGCGGCAATAAAGGGGATGACCTCACAAGAACAAAACGGTGACAGGCCGCCCATCATTGCCGCGAGGATAATCATCCGACTTTGCGGGCCGGTGAAGGCGCGCGCTATGATGCTTTCTGCCCCGCTGGCCTTCAGGTAACCAATGGCAAATACAGCAAAGCTGATAAAAATTGCGGTGTGACCTAGGGCACCAGCAGTAAATGTGACCGTTGGCCAAAGTTGCTCCTTGTCAAAAATTGCGACGACCAGCAGGATCATGGCAGATGCGACCCATGCCTTATCTATGCGTCGCCAAATGGGGGCTTTGGGGCTGTGGCCATGGCTGTGTTCGCTTGATGGGGAACAGCAGGAAGAGGTGGTTTCAACCATCGGGCGTCTCAGCTTTATCAGTGGAAGGAAGGGATTCTCCGTGAGGAAGATGGAGATCATGTGAATGCGGATGTTCGGTATCGGCACAGCAATCGGAAAGAACAAAGGCCAGCAGCGCTTCAAGGTCACGATAAGATGCGCCTGCACATATGATGGAGCGCCCTTGTTTCTTCTGTGTCACAAGCCCGGCTTGGGTGAGGATCTTCATGTGATGAGTCAACGTCGACCCTGTGACACCGCAGCGTTTACCCAGCTCTCCGATGTTCAGGCCTTCCGGTCCGGCGCGCACAAGACTCCGCAGAACGAGCAAGCGTTGCTCAGAACCAAGGGCTGCAAAGGTTGAAGCGGCTTCTTCGACGGAGAGGGAATCATTTGTATATACTTTCATATTTCTATAATTATAGAAATATAGAAATGACTGCAATGCCCTTCACCATTTTGCGTGTGATCTCGAAAAGCACTGCGTCTGCATTTGATGTTCTGTATACTGCTATGATGATTAGAAACTGCACCCAGCTAAAAAGCGAACTTCAATGCTGCACCATTTGCGCGGAGCGGTTTTCCCAAACGCACACCGCTCATGCTCCGCGTCCGATCACATGGTTTAGTCCGTCTGCGCGCATTTTGATAGCGGGGCAGGCGCCTGGAATGAAGGTGCATTTATCCGGTCGCCCCTTCACCGATCCTTCGGGAGATCGTCTGCGTAATTGGATGGGAGTGGATGATGAGGCCTTCTATGACCAAAGTCGGATCGCTATTGTTCCAAT
>Ga0209292_1004035_pt1 | contig 15775 bp, 16 predicted proteins | sample GOMGulsemesocosm_2_FD_184634 | JGI IMG/M metagenome (GOLD analysis project Ga0209292, IMG submission 184634) | Methane-oxidizing microbial communities from mesocosms in the Gulf of Mexico - GOM9C Gulf of Mexico (SPAdes) (version 2) | ecosystem: Environmental > Aquatic > Marine > Cold seeps... | reverse complement strand
GGGCTGTTGAACATAAACATTAATCTTATGTCCAACAGCCCTTATTATTTTATTTATTAATATTAATGGTTTAACATAGGAAACTAATTCATTAAATTAAAGGGATTTAAATGCAGTGGAATAATTTTCAATTCTGTTGTCGTTATCTACATCAAAAAATGTCTGAGGGCATTGATTTAGAAACCGCACATAAAACTTTATTAAAATCTTATCAAAGATACCTACCCGAACAGTTAAATAATAACTTTATTTACCAAGCAATTTCGACTTCACAAGACCAACAATCTTTATTATCCATTTATGGAAAAATAGAATTTGAGTGGGATAAATCTCTTTTAACTAAATTGTCTGATATTAAAAGTTATTTAATGGCCATTGTTGCCATCTTTATAATAACTAGCCTGATAGTGATCACACATGTATTACCGGTTTTTAAAGAAGCGTTTGAGTTATTTGATCACCCTATTCGTTCTCAAATTGATAACTTTTATATATTTTGGCTTGGCTCTGTTACTGTAATCGTTTTAAGTAGCGCTTTACTTTTATTATTTGCAAAGGAAGTAAAACGAATTAAAAATGAATCAACACCGAGTCAGTTTTCTTTTTTGTCAAAGATGTTGCTTTCAAAAAAAATAACCAATCAAATATATAAAACTGAAGCACTCACCTATTCGGCGTTAGAAAAAGACATCAACGAATTCAGCCATGCAGAGAACGTATTTTATGCGAAGTTAAAAAATGATAACTTGGACATTCCAAAAGAATTATCCATATTAATTAATGAGCAATATTTAACGTTAACTCAACTTATCAATCAACGTTTAAAGCTATACCTATCATATGTCACGGCATGTATCACAGTCGGTATAGCCAATTTTGTATACAACTTATACACACCAATATTTTCTATGGGGACCCTTTCATGAAAAAAAGTAACGGATTTACCTTAATTGAGCTAATGATAGTCGTTTCGATAATAGGTGTATTAGCCGCAGTGGCCTTACCTGCTTATCAAATATACGTTTTAAGGTCGCACGTGGCTGAACCACTCACCTATGCAGGCAATATACGCCAACCTATTACCCAGTTTTACGTAGATAATTTAGAGTTCCCAAAAAACAACAAACAAGCTCGATTACCTGCACCTGATAAACTTATTTCTAACAAAATATCTGGCGTAGAAGTAATAAATGGCGCTTTTCATATATTGCTTGGTAACAATGTCCCTAAACCACTTCGCGGTAAATATTTAACTTTTAGACCTGCCGTGGTAGAAGGTAGTCCAATTAGCCCTATTTCATGGTTATGTGGATACACAGAACCCGTAAAAGGTATGGCAGCGGTAGGTGAAAACAAAACAGACATTGAAGAAATGTACTTACCAAGCGAGTGTATAAACCTTAATAAGTAACCTGAGCCTTAGCTTGCAGGCTTTCATCTTTTTACAAAGCAGAACAATTAATGTTAATTGTTCTGCTTCCTCCTTGCATTCTCTTTCTTATAAAATAGCTGTTAATTGGTAATTTTACATTCCCACCATTTGTCAGTTCTGTTAGCATTATCGCCAAGTTAACTACAGGCAAAATTCATGAAAATTATCTCTTTCAACATCAACGGACTTCGTGCTCGTTTACATCAATTACAAGCTATTATCGACAAGCATCAGCCAGACATTATTGGTTTACAAGAAATCAAAGTACATAACGATGCCTTTCCAATTGAAGACGTTGAAGCAATGGGATATTCAGTATATTTTCATGGTCAAAAAGCTCACTACGGTGTGGCAATGTTATGTAAGAAACCTGCTGATAATGTTCAATACGGTTTTCCTACCGACGATGAAGAAGCACAAAAACGCATGATCATGGTGACAACCACGAACGAAAAAGGTGAAAAAGTTACCGTGTTAAACGGTTATTTCCCTCAAGGCGATAACATTGCTCATGAAACCAAATACCCATACAAGCGTCAATTCTACAAAGACTTAATGACCTACTTAAACGATCATCACACACCAGAAGAAAACGTAGTAGTGATGGGCGATATTAATATCTCTCCAACTGATTTAGATATTGGTATTGGTGCACCAAATCAAAAACGTTGGTTAAAAACAGGTAAATGTAGCTTCCAACCTGAAGAACGTGAATGGTTAAAAACGTTAATGGATTGGGGCTTTAAAGATACATTCAGAGAGCTACACCCTACTCGTGAAGAACGTTATTCGTGGTTTGATTACCGGTCAAAAGGTTTTGTTGATAACCGTGGATTACGTATAGACGTAGTACTGGCAACACCAGAAATGGCAAAAACCTGTGTAGAGTCAGACATTGATTACGAATTGCGCGGCATAGAAAAGCCATCGGATCATGCCCCTATTTGGTCAACTTTCGAATAATGACAATGATTAGCAAACCAATAACAAATTACCGTTGCCCATTATGTAGTTTAGGGCTTGAGTTATCAGATAAAACTTACCGCTGTCAAAACAATCATTGTTTTGACGAAGCGAAAGAAGGTTACGTTAATTTGTTACCCGTTCAGCACAAACATTCAAAATCACCTGGTGATAATGCTGATATGGTAAATGCTCGTCGAGCGTTTTTAGATAATGGTTTTTACCAGCCACTTATTAATAAATTACTCGAATTACATAATGAGTATGCTAATAAAGAGCTACCAATTTTTGATGCTGGTTGTGGTGAAGGTTTTTATACGCACCAATATAAAGATAGTACTAATCAAGTGTACGGTATCGACATATCAAAATCGGCAGTTAAAATTGCAGCCAAACGCTATAAATCGTGTAGTTTTAGTGTAGGAACCCTGTCTAACTTACCGTTTGAAGAGGGTGAAATGGGCTGGATAAACTCAATTTATGCTCCTATTTTAGAAGACGAGTTTAGTCGAGTGTTACATGCAGACGGTTATTTACTTACAGTAACACCTGCTGAAAAGCACTTAATTGAACTTAAAACGCTTATTTATCGCGACGCTAAAGAGCATGACACCGCTAAAGATCCCATTGAACATTTGAATTTGGTTGCTGAGCATAAGCTTAATTACGCCATGGTATTTGATAACTCAAACGATATTATTAACTTATTAGCCATGACGCCTTTTGCATTTAAAGCGTCACTAGAATTAATAGATGAGTTAAAAGCAAAAACACAGTTTAGTTGCCAAGCAGATTTTCTTATTCGATTATATAAAAAATAATTGTAACTATTCAGCTAAAAAAACAGAACATACCACAGAGGTCACAGAGAACACTGAGAAAAATATCGCGCTGTATTTTCTCTGTGTAGCGCAGCGTTTCGGTGTTCTCGGTGGTGTATTATTTAATACAATTCCATGTAAGCAAGGCATTGATTGAAAATAATTATTTTTGTTTTATAAAAAAAGCCCGTACATAAATGTTATGTACGGGCTTTTTATTAACAATCCAAAATATCTATTTAATCGGCATACTTCGGTAAGTAACATTCAGTAAATTAGCTAAATCGATAAACCGAGGTTTGCGTTCAGACAACTTAATACTGCCGCCACTTTGGTTAAACTTAGCAACGCCCTCTTTATACCAAGACGCTAAACCAGGTGGTAAAAACTTATCGGCTTTTATACCTAACACTACCAATGCTTGCACAGGCATACTTAATATAAATAACGCATAAACGAGCGCTTGCGGTAAAATATCAAACGAACCAAAGTACAGCTGAATAACAAACACAAATATCGCCAATCCGGGTAAATAATTACACGCAATTCTGCCTACTTGTACCGCACGATACTCTTTAAAGTACTGAGCGAGCTCAACACGTTCTGGCCAAAGTTTTATATATTTTCGGCCTAATTTAATGATATCTAAAAGACTTAATTCCATAGATTCACTTTGTAATACATCATGACTCAAATATAGCACAAAACGCGTCTTATCATTGAAATTTTCTTAGTTAAAAAGCTAATTCTTTGTAACAAATCAAGTTTTTCAAGACATTAATAAGCTATAATTAAACTACTTTTTATTTGATTAAATACTTAACACCGCCTTATGGAAAAACAACTCATATTAGTGATTAATTGTGGCAGTTCGTCACTTAAATTCTCTTTAATTAATCCTAAAACGTCACAAACGTTGTTAACAGGTCTTGCTGAACAACTTTTTAGCCAACAAGCATCAATTAAAATAAAGCTTGAAAACGAAACGGTTAAAAAAGATATTTTAGCACCACATAATCATGAACTTGCCATTGAGTTACTCGTACAAGAGCTGCAACAGTTAGGATACGACCAGCAAATATTTGCTATTGGCCACCGCGTTGTTCACGGGGGTGAAAAGTACAGTTTACCGACATTAATCACCAACGAAGTTAAAAATACAATTAACGATTTGTCTCGCCTAGCTCCTTTACATAATCCCGCTAATTTAACCGGTATAGAAGCCTGTGAGAAAGTATTTGGTGATTTACCGCAAGTGGCTATTTTTGATACGGCTTTTCATCAAACTATACCAAGCAAAGCGTATATCTATGGTTTACCGTATAACTTGTATGAAGAACACGGAATTCGTCGTTATGGTTTTCATGGTACTAGCCATTACTTTGTCGCTTCACAAGCGGCGTCAATGATTAACAAACCGATTGAACAATGTAATTTTATTTCGGCTCATTTAGGTAATGGTTGTAGTGTTACTGCCATTAAAAATGGACAAAGTGTAGATACCAGCCTTGGTTTTACGCCAAACGAAGGCGTAATGATGGGCACCCGAAGTGGTGATGTCGACTCTGGTATTATTTTCTATTTAGTTAACCAACTAGGCTACTCTATTGATGAAGTAAATAAGGTACTCAATAGTAAAAGTGGTTTATTAGGTGTTTCTGGTATCAGTAACGACTGTAGAACACTTGAAGATGCAATGAGCGATGCGCCAAACTGTCAGGCGAGACTTGCTATGACAGTATTTAGCTATCGAATAGCTAAAATGATCGCGTCTTTTAGCGCGTCTCTTACCGAGCTAGATGCCATTATTTTCACTGGGGGTATTGGCGAAAACTCAATGTTTGTCCGCACCACTGTTTTATCTCATTTAGCTTTACTTAATTTTACAATTGATGAAGATAAAAACAAACAAGCCCGCTTTGGGCAAAGTGGAAACATTACTGGGGAAGGCTCTCGCGCCTGTTTGGTAGTTCCTACCGATGAAGAATTTGTTATTGCCCAACAAACACAATCTTTACTCGCTACGTTAAATACAGGAGCACAATAATATGCATCATAAAATGATGTTAATTCCTGCTGGTTTTGGCGTAGGGTTAACAAGTTTAACTTTAGGTTTAGTACACGCTTGTCAACAACGTGGCATTAAGGTTGGCCATTTTAAACCAATCAGTCAACCGTCGCGTAGTGTACTAAAAAATAAAACCGACCATATCAATTGGTCTACCGATGATCATTCAATTCCGCTGAGCCTTGTAGAAGAACAAATGGCTGACGGACAACGTGAATTTGTATTAGAGCAAATTGTTGAGAACTACGACAACTTCAGTAAAGATTACGACGTAGTAATTATTGAAGGTTTGATCCCAACAACTCGTCAACCCTACGCTGGCCGTATAAATCGTGATGTAGCACAAACCCTTTCAGCTAAAATTGTGTTGGTTGCTACTCCTGATAACGACACCGAAGCTGAATTTGAAGATAGAATAGAAGTAAGTGCTGATACGTACGGTGGCTTAAAAAACCCGAATTTATTGGGTTGTATCATTAACAAAGTAAACTCACCAAATGAAGACGAATATGGCTTATTACCCCGAGAAAATGAAATTTCACTAAATTATGATTCAGCCAACTTCCTTAACCTATCTATTTTCAACAATAGAAAGTTTGAATTACTCGGTTCAATACCGTGGGAATTAGACTTAGTCGCCCCCCGCGTAGTCGACATTAGTAAATATTTAAACGCCACTATGATTAACGAAGGCGACTTTGAACATAGGCGTATACGAAGTATCAGTTTTTGTGCGCGAAGTGTTGGCAACCTAATGAGTCACTTACAACCAAGTCGACTTATAGTTACGCCAGGTGATCGAACAGATATTATTATAGCCACCTGTCTTTCTGCACTAAATGGGACAAAAGTGGGTGCTTTGTTATTAACTAATGGCTATTTACCTAACGCACAAGTAATGGAATTGTGCCAACAAGCACTAGAAGCAGGTTTACCCGTACTTTCTGTACCTTGGGATACATGGCAAACATCAAGACACTTAATGAGCTTCAATCCTGAAATGCCAAAAGATGATATTCAACGTCAAGACAAAGTAAAACAACACATTGCTGATAACTTATCGGAAACTTGGTTAGACTCATTGTCAGAATCGGTACAGCAGAATAACTTAATGTCGCCGCCAGCTTTCAGGCACAAACTCACAGAACTTGCTCGACAAGCAAACAAAATGATTATTTTACCTGAAGGTGAAGATATTCGAACCATTAAAGCCGCCGCTATTTGTGTCAGACGAAACATAGCCCGCTGTCAGTTACTTGGTAATAAAGAGAATATTTTACGTATTGCAGAGCAACAAGGTATCGACTTACCTGAAGGTTTATTAATAACTGATCCTGAACATATCAGCAGCAACTATGTTGCACCGTTAATCGAATTGCGCAAACATAAAGGCATGACCGATGTTATTGCCAAACAAGAGTTAAAAGACAATGTAGTACTAGGCACTATGATGTTACAACTAGGCCAAGTAGATGGGCTAGTATCAGGCGCCGTTAATACAACCGCTAATACCATACGCCCTGCACTTCAGTTAATTAAAACCGCTGAAGGTTGCAACTTAGTTTCATCAATATTCTTTATGTTATTGCCTGATCAAGTACTGATCTACGGTGATTGTGCAATTAATCCGGATCCCAACGCTGAACAGTTAGCAGATATCGCCATTCAATCGGCAGACTCAGCGATTAAATTTGGTATAGATCCTAAAGTCGCCATGATCAGTTACAGTACCGGTACTTCTGGAACAGGTGCCGACGTTGAAAAAGTAGCTCAAGCAACTGAAATAGCAAAACGTAAACGCCCAGATTTAGTGATTGATGGCCCGTTACAATACGATGCAGCAATAATGTCGAGTGTTGCGGCTAAAAAAGCACCTAATAGTCCTGTCGCGGGTAAAGCAACGGTATTTATTTTTCCGGATTTGAATACTGGTAATACAACCTACAAAGCAGTACAACGTTCTGCTGACTTAGTAAGTATTGGTCCTATGCTGCAAGGCATGCGAAAACCTGTTAATGATCTATCTCGTGGCGCACTGGTCGATGACATTGTATACACAATTGCATTAACAGCTATCCAAACTAATACATAATTCGTACAAAAACAGTGTACTTAACCCTCTAAAAAATAAACGTACAAAAACGCAACAGTTGAAAAAACTGTTTTAAAACAAGTAGGTTAGTTACATATATCGGGTTGTTAACAATGATATCCACAGTTTTTGTGGATATCATCAACTAATTAAGGATAACTTTAATTAGTCGTACAAAAAGCACTATAAAAGTCGATAAATATCGATAAAAATAGCATTGTTTTCTTTTTTAGTATTTTTCCTGTGGATAACTCTAAAATAACCGCGACTTGTTACCAACACTTATTCTTTAATAAACCACTATACCCGTTACCATTCAAGATGCACGTTTCAGAGCACTTCGAATGGTAACAGGTATATCTAGTATATTGGCATCACTAAACGCCAATAATTTTATCCATTTAGTATAAAATACTTCTATCAATTTTAGAGTTTGTTAGAATATACAAAGATCGGTATTTCTACATAGTAAAGGCTACCCATGACAACAATTTATGGCATTAAAAACTGCGATACAGTAAAAAAATCACTTAAATGGCTAGAAAAAAACAACATTGAATTTAACTTTCACGACTTCAAAAAAGATGGTTTATCTCCAGGGCTTTTATCAAGCTTTGTCGAAAAAAGCAGTTGGGATGTTTTATTAAATAAACGCAGCACAACATTCCGTAATCTTCCTTCTGACATTAAAAACAATTTAACAGAAGAAGTTATGTTCAAAGCCGTGCTAGAGCAGCCAACGTTATTGAAACGTCCTATACTTATTAACGCCTCTACAACATGCGTGGGCTTTAAAGAAAACGAATACCAGGAAAACTTATTATGAGCAACAACACTCCCGTTATTGAGTTAACTAAAGACCTTATTTCTCGCCCTTCAGTAACGCCAGAAGATGAAGGCTGCCAAGAGCTACTGTCAAATAGACTAGCGGCTATCGGTTTTACTAACGAAACCATGGTATTTGAAGACACAACCAATATGTGGTCTCGTCGCGGAACTCAAGATCCTGTATTTTGTTTTGCAGGCCATACCGATGTAGTACCTGCTGGTAACCTAGATTTATGGAACACTCCCCCCTTTGAACCAACCATTATCGACGGTATGTTATATGGTCGTGGTGCTGCAGACATGAAAGGTAGCTTAGCGGCGATGATCATCGCTACTGAAAAATTTGTTGCCGATTATCCAGATCACAAAGGTTCAATTACCTATTTGATCACGAGTGACGAAGAAGGACCATTTATCAATGGTACAACTCGCGTAATCGACACGTTAGAAGCACGTAATGAAAAAATTACTTACTGTATTGTAGGTGAACCATCAAGCACCGATACTGTTGGCGACATCATTAAAAATGGCCGAAGAGGTTCTATTTCAGGTGAGTTATCTATTCATGGTAAACAAGGGCATGTCGCCTACCCTGAACATGTGAAAAACCCAATTCATGCCGCAATGCCCGCATTAGCTGAATTAAGTCAAAATCACTGGGATAACGGTAACGATTTTTTCCCTGAAACCAGTTTTCAAATATCTAATATGCAATCAGGGACTGGCGCAACTAACGTTGTACCGGGCCACATAACTGCATGGTTCAACTTACGTTACAGTACCGAGTTAACCGACGAAGTGATTGTAGAAAAAGTACATGCCATACTTGATAAATACGACTTTGAATATGATATAAAATGGACATACAACGGTAAGCCATTTATTACTGAACCAGGTCCATGGTTAGAGGCCGTAAAAGACGCGATTGAAACAACAACGGGTAAGCCTACACAACTATCAACTGCCGGTGGCACTTCAGACGGACGCTTTATCGCACCAACAGGTGCTAAAGTCATTGAATTAGGCCCATGTAATGCAACTATTCATCAAGTCAATGAAAGCGTGTCGTGTGATGATTTAAACCAGCTGGTAGATATTTACTATCATTCACTTGTGAATATTTTAGGTAAATAAAGCAGATGACTATGAACGCCCATCAACTCACCGGCAGATGCTCTTCACACATTACTTGGCTTAGCGATACGCTGGGCATACATAAAGATATGGTAAATGCGTGGACGAAATTAGCAAATGCCGCGCGACAAGATGGGTTTTCATTAAAAATAGCCAGCGGATTTCGTGATTTTGACCGACAACTGTCGATATGGAATAGAAAGTTTTCAGGTGAACTAGCAACCAAAAACAAACACAACGAAGTGGTTAACTTTAGCTCACTAAGTGACGAGGAAAAAGTTACCGCTATACTATTGTATTCAGCTCTACCAGGAAGCAGCAGACACCATTGGGGTTGCGATATTGACGTTTATGCTGACAATTTATTAAGTGAAGGTTGTAAGCTTCAATTAGAACCTTGGGAGTATCAAGAAGGTGGACCTTTTATTTCATTAACCTCATGGTTAAAAAACAACAGTGAAAGCTTTGGTTTCTTTTTTCCTTACGATAAATACAGAGGTGGTGTAGCGGCAGAGCCTTGGCACTTATCGTTTCGACCTATTTCACACGAATGTATGAATCACACTGACTTAGCATGTATTACAGAGGCGATAGAGCAATCGAATATTGCAGGTAAAACTGTAATCTTAAAAAAATTACCTGATATTATGAATCAATACATTCGAAACATTAACATGACAACACGACACAATAAGGGGGAATAATGGACGATTGGATTGTTCCAGCGATTATTCTCGCTGCAGTATTTTTAATTATCGGTAACTACAGTACCGTGCAAAAAAATTCGAAAACACCTTTACGTAAAAAAGGCCTAAACGATTTAGAAGAAACCTTACCACGCAGTAAAAAATCAGCGCATAAAATGCCGACAGTTCCCACAAAAACGACATACAAAAGCAGTGATAAAGAATAATACACCACCGAGAACACCGAAATATTGCGCTACACAGAGAAAATACAGCGCGATATTTTTTCTCGGTGTTCTCTGTGACCTCTGTGGTACGTTCTGTTTTTTTTAGCTGATAGTTACATTTTAATTTAATCTAAATCGGTGCTTTCAACTTTATTATTTACGACATAAACCGTAAATACAAAATCTTCGTCTAATCGACGAGCGAAGGTAATCTGCCAATCATTTTTTCCTTTACCCTCCATGGGTATATCTAAGTTTACACACTTAAACTCATCTAAAAAATCTTTAGAGTAAATTTTTTTTGTCCAAATTTCGAAGCTATGCTCTACAAACTTAGAAATTTCTTCAACTAACAAATCTAGGTTATTCACAGTCTTGTTGAAAAAATCAACGTGACTATTAGCAGGAGCTTCTTTACCAGAAAAAATTCTTAATGAAATTGGATGCCCTTCAAAAATTATATTCCCTATCCAAAAACACTGATTACGATATTTTTTTTTAGAAAATCTCAATACACCAAAGAATTTGTGTGAAATATCTTTAGGTCTGTTGAAATTTAATAAACTATCAATCATTTTAAACATCACTTAATCCCTTCTTAATATACATGTTCGCTTTGACATAATAAAAGACACCTTAAGATATATATTTTATATCGCAGATACTAAAAAGCCCTGATATTTCAGGGCTTTTTGTTTTTAAAACTTACAAACTAAATTACGTGGTTATAAAATCGTTTTAAAAGATAAACCATTTTCCATTAAAGGAAGTAATTTTTCTAACGTTGCTAATGGTAAAGCAGCACCTTCATCATCTAACAAGGTTACCGCCGTTTTGCCATCGACATCGTCTAAGTCAAAACGGTATTTTCCTTCCGCTAAATCAAGTTGAGGTTTATCGTCACCCCAAAGGCTATCCCAAAATCCAGCATCTGGTTTCATAAAATCGACATAATAAACGTTTTTACTTTCGTTCAAATCGGTTGTATTAAACCCATAGTCAGCGAAAAATAATGGCATATTAGTCCACAACGAATCAATCTCCATATCAACTACGTAAGCTGGTTCGTTATTTGGGTTGGTACCTAATGAAACAAGATTTTGCTTAGCTTTCATCAAAATATTTTCACGTTTTAATTCGCGATATTTATAATCAACTTCACCGATGATCAGGTTCAACATAGCAATTTCAGCGCGATGTTTATCAATAGGATTCATTTCAGTTGTTGTACCTGACTCGTCCTCTTTCATGTATTCAATTGCATCAACTTGTACTGAAACACTTCTTCCATGAGTTTTAGAAGCTAAGCTATATCTGAATCTTACTTTTACCGTTTCATCAATATCTTTAAAAATAACACCCGATTCCTTTTGGTTAATATACCAACTTGAATCAAGTACAGTTTTGTCAGCATTCACAGAAAATAGTTCTACGTTATCTTCTTTAGCTTCTTGTTCAATAATACTGCGGATAAAGTCTAATAAGTCTTTATCGTCTAATACTTGATCAAACCATACTTTAGCATCACCGTCGTTACCTTCAACTCTTGTTGCGGCAGCTATAGGTAAAACAAGAGATGGCGCTCTAATGTCCATGTCTTCACCAATCGGTCCATTAGCTTCCACTGCAGGAATACTAAAGTCATGCTTTTGCACAGGCTTTTGTAAACTATCCGGAATCGTAATTGCTGATACTTCATCTTTCTTGGCGTATTCAAAACCACCGTTAGCCTGTTTATTACTAACACTACTACACGCTGCTATAGATACACTTAATAGCGATAAATATAAATACTTACGATTCATTAAAACTCCTGCGGATACAATCTGAATCTTTAAGCCCTAACAACATCATTAAGGCATTTTATTATTTGAGTAAAGTCTACGGACGTTCGGTAAAATTGAACATGCCGGTTTAAATCTGGGGTATTGGATAACAAATACAAGCATAAGTTCAAACTTATGCACGGCGTATTAATTAAAATTTAGGTTAAAAAAAACATTCTAGTTATTCATTAAAAACGATTTTAAAGCCTGCAAACCTCTATCCCCATGGTACTTACCTGCTTTTACAAACACAAGACGACGATGGAGATTTGTTGTATTTAATTCATCTGATGTTATTAAAAAGGGTATTTATATACTAATGAAGGTGATATGAGATACAATAGCGCGCAATTTTCAAGCGTATTAACACTGATTTAATAAGGTTATTTTTCTGTATGTCACAGTATTTAGTACTTAACGCCATGGGATCCGATCGCACAGGAAGTGTTAGTGAAATAATTAAACTCACTAGCGAGTGCGAATGTAATATAATTGACAGTCGTATGGCTATATTTGGCACTGAATTTACCCTGATCATGTTGCTAAAAGGTTCTGGAAAAGCCATTAACCAATTAGAAAGCCGCTTACCTTTGGTTGCTCATAAACTTGAGTTAATCACCATGATGAAAAGAACCACTGATTATAAACCTCACGATTATACGCACCATTACGAAGTGGAATATGCTGGTATAGATCAACCTGGCGTATTAAAATCTGTTACTGCATTTTTTGCTAATCGAGACATTAATATCTCATCGCTAAAGTCAGACATTAATCCGCAAACCAATGAAATGCGTGCCACCATTCATATTGCTTTAACTAAAGAAACCAGTATGAATCAACTCGAAGGCGACTTTATTGAGCTTTGTGAACAAATTGGTGTGCAAGGCTGTATAAAAATTGCTAATTCTTCATTATTATCAAGTTACTAACCCCCTTTATTCTACATATTAGGTGAATTATGAAAACGATTACCGTAGGTGAACAAGCACCACTTTTTACCCTTCTCGATGAAAACGAAAACGAAGTATCTTTAGCTTCATATATAGGTAAAAAACAAGTACTTGTTTATTTTTACCCAAAAGCTATGACACCAGGTTGTACTGTTCAAGCACAAAACCTACGTGACAGCAAAACAGAATTAGACAACTTAAACACAGTAGTATTTGGTATTAGCCCTGACGAACCAAAACGCCTAGCTAAGTTTTGCGTAAGAGACGAACTTAACTTTACGCTATTGTCAGATCCTGAGCACAAAGTAGCAGACGACTTTGGCGTATGGGGCTTAAAGAAGTTCATGGGTAAAGAATACGACGGGATTCATCGTTTAAGCTTTTTAGTTGGGCTAGACGGTAAAATAAGCCACGTATTTAACAAGTTTAAAACGAAAACACATCACGAAGTGGTTTTAGAAGTACTTAAAGGTTAATTGCGCCTTTATCTACCAACTTAACAAAAGCGAACAAATCAAACAATTAAAGGGGCCGGTGACAATCAGCCAAAGGTTATCACTACCCCTCTACGTTTATTGTCACTGACCCTTTAATTTCTTCTTAGATCTTAGTGGTTAATCGAAGTAAGCACTAACCTTCTTTAATCATATACAAACAACCGTTCATGTTCATTTCTTCAGGGTATTCTGCAAACTCAAAACCAAGTTTTTGATATGAGCGCACGGCGCTGTGATTGTCAGGATATACAAATAACGATGATGACGAGGTGGCTAATTCAGCCTGACCTATGTTTATTAATTGAGTAACGAGTTGCGTTGCTACGCCCTGCCCTCTGTTTTTTGGATTAACAACTAAACGCCCTAGATGGCATTTGTTAAGTCGTGAATAAAACTGACCAAACGCTAATAGCTGTTCTTGATGGTATGGGGTTGCTTTAGAAAGTAATACGTAGGATGACAATTCAGTGAGTCTTAAATCGTCTTGAAAGGATTGTGCGGTGAAAGGATAATGAAATTGTGGCCCTCCCCATGAAACCAGTTCTTTTTCGTTGTTAAACCAACTCATTAATAACTTAATATGAGCATGAGATGGTTTAACAAGTTTCATGAGAAAGCCTTTATCTTAAAAGAAACGTAACTATACAGTACTTAGATAATTCACCACCGAGGTACTTTGCTACACAGAAAAAATAAGCGTAATATTTTTCTCTGTGTTCTCTGTGGTGCGTTCTTTTTTTGGGGTTACAAAGAAACTAACAATAAATAGGCTTAATACGCTCTATTAACGTTAAATCATTTTCTTCAATACAACCTAGTTGTAACCAGTTAATAAAGTTGTCTTGTAGGTTAACAGCATTGCCTGACGACATTTGTTCTTGCATCAGCTTTACTTGAACTTTCATTCGTTCAGCTTTGTACTCTGCTGGCGATTCTTGCCCTGCAAAAATTTCTAACTCTAAGGTTTTTTCTAAACGATCTGTTTTGGCGTCGCTTTTCATCACATCAGCTAAACGCTTCTGCCACGCAGTTGCTAATTGAGTAAAGTGTTCGCCTGCTTTAATGTCGTCTTGGCTAAGTGTGTTAGCTGCCATTTGCTCAAGTACGATAAAAATATTTTGCCAATTCTGTTTATCTTTATTCGATTTTAAACTTTCTACTTGCGCATTTATTGAAGCTAAGCCTTTTTCAATTTTATTCACTAAACCTTTGTTTAGCGGCTTAATCGAAATAACTTGATTTAACAAGCCATCGTATTCCGGCTGTAATGCGGTTAACGATTTAATGTTTTGAGCATCTGTTAATTGGTTATCAAGTTCTACTAACTTGTCTGCTAACTCTGTAAACTGAGCTTGTTGTTCTTCTTTATTTAACTTAGCGACTTCATCACGCTTTTTAAATAGTTCATCGTTGTGAGCTCTAAACGCTTTCCACAATTTATTTTCGTTTTTAGTACCACTGTAACCAATCTCTTTCCATTGTGATTGCAGACCTTTTACAGTTTGAATTGAAGCGAATACATCATCATTCTCAAGCGCTTGTTTGGCTGAGTCGATAAGGGATTGTTTCAATACTGCGTTATTGTCTTGAAAAGCTTTTATCGCAGCTTTAACAGGGCGAATTTGAGCGTTGAATTCAGCTTGTAATTCTTTATATTTAGTTCGTTCTACTTCACCCGCTTCTTGCCATTGTTGTTGAAATTGATTTAGTTGAGTATCAACGTCTTTCCAGTTAACCGGTTCTTGAGCGTAAGTTTTCGCATAAGATTTTACGTTTTCTAATAAGGCAAGACGAACAATAAGGTGCTGCTCTCTAATTTTTTCTTGTTCTTTGTAGTAAGCGCGACATGGTGCAAATGCTTGTTCACAACATTCATTAAACTCTACATTTAACGTACGTTCTACTTCATCGTCAGCATGACCTAATGAGTTCCATACTTTTCGGTATTCTTTAACTTTAGTTGCTTGCTCGTTAGGATTGTCTAATGGCGTTTCAACTAATGCTTTAATTTCTTCTAATAGTTTTTGTTTACGTGGCGTAGCAATGTAATGCTCCCAATCACTTAGCTCGGCCATTTTTTCGCTAACACTATCAAATTCTTTTTGTGCTCTTTTTTGCTGCTCTTCTGAAAGCTGTGCAAACAACTTTTCTACACGTTTAAATACACCAAAAGCGACATTGTATTTACCACTTGAAATCAAACGATTAAGTTCGCTCATTTTCTTTTGGGTTTGAGTTAATTGTGTTT
>Ga0209292_1004030_pt1 | contig 15797 bp, 15 predicted proteins | sample GOMGulsemesocosm_2_FD_184634 | JGI IMG/M metagenome (GOLD analysis project Ga0209292, IMG submission 184634) | Methane-oxidizing microbial communities from mesocosms in the Gulf of Mexico - GOM9C Gulf of Mexico (SPAdes) (version 2) | ecosystem: Environmental > Aquatic > Marine > Cold seeps... | reverse complement strand
CTATGCTCACCCAAAGTAGAGACAAGGCATGCCTTGTCTCTACAACCCACTGTGATAATACTGCCAGAATTTATGGGACGATTAATTTACTAATGAGCACTCCACTACCTATACTTTATAGCTTCCGTCGCTGTCCCTATGCGATGAGAGCAAGATTAGCTATTGCTAAATCATTAATATCAGTTGAATTACGTGAAGTCGTATTGCGGAAAAAACCTCAATCGTTACTTGATATTTCCCCCAAAGGAACAGTACCTGTTTTACTTCTGGCCAATACAACAGTTATTGATGAAAGCTTAGATATCATGTATTGGGCCTTATCAGTTAATGACCCAGACCATTGGCTTACTGAAGATTTAGCTCAAGAGATGCAACAGCTTATTGAATGGAATGATGGTGATTTCAAACATTTTTTAGACCGTTATAAATATGCAGATCGTTACCCTGAACAAAGCGAACAATTCTATCGAGAAAAAGCAGAAAGCTTTCTAATCGAATTAGAGAACAGGCTGTCACAGCAACAATTTCTTTGTAGTAACAATTGTTCTTTAGCTGATATGGCTATTTTCCCCTTTATTAGACAATTTGCTAATGTTGATAGTGATTGGTTTCAATCATCTAAATACCAAAAACTTAATCAATGGCTAAACAATCTCCTTGAATCTGAATTATTTATTTCTATAATGGAAAAATATCCCGCATGGCAAGTTGAAGATAAACAAAGAATATTTCAACCATTAGCTTCTAAATAAACTCATTGCCTCAGCTATTTGTTGTTTTGCATCATGTAAAGTTTGCAATGACATATCCGGTGTTAATTCATTATTTCCAAGTTTCTGAAAAGCAGGTAAGGTATAAATAGCAGGTAACTGTTGCATATTTTCACTACCAATATAACTATGATATTTAGCAAGTAACACAATATCACTGATACCGAGTTCCCCTTGCTCATTACCGTACCATTTTTCAATTTTTTTAGGGGTTGCTTGTAAACTTTCAGGAAACTCCCATTTTTTAAGAATTAATGATCCAATTAAACCTTGGAGAGTCTCAATTGTAAGGTTCAGGTCTTGCTCTGAATACTCATTTCTATTAAATCTATCTGCAAAAATCAATATAGGTAAAGCACCAATATTATGCGTTAATCCAGCAAGCAATGCTTCATCTGGATTGGCTTTTTTAGTTAACACCGCCAATGTATAACTAATACTAGATACCTCGATACTTTTTTTCCAAAGTTCGTGAACTTTAAGCTTAATTTCTTTGTTTTTACTTTTAAACAGGTTTTGTATACTAATACTCGTTACTAAATTTCGAGTCGTATCCAATCCTAGCCTAGAAACGGCATCAAGACTGTTAGTGATAGGGGTAACTGCTCTGTATAAAGGACTATTAACAATTTGGATCAACCTTGATGAAATAACTGAATCAAAATTGATTATTTTCACAGCCTCTTGAATACCAATATCTTTTTGAATGGCAGATCTTAACTTAAGTGCAACATCAGGAAGACTGGGAATAACAAGCTTATCTTGTTTAAAATAACGACAAAAGGCATCAAAAAAAGCATTATCGACTAAGTTTTCAGGGATATCTTGAGAATTTAATAAAGGGTTACGTATATGCTGGCTGCTTAAATTTAAAATATTAGCAGGAAAATGTAAAATTTTAACTTCGGACTTTGCAATAACAGTACATTGAAATTTTTTGCTATTGGTCAATGGATACAATGCTTTAAATGTTGATGCATTAATTAACTGGCCGCTACCACTACCTGTTTCAATATAACATTGTCCCTGCATTAAATAGGGTAATGAAAATGACTTTTCATTAATATGAAAAACCACATCTCCAGGAAGATGAGTAGATACACTCAACTCAAGTTTCTGTAATTCATCATCAGATAAGTCATTTATAGGAACAAGCGTCTTTAAAAAATCAATGGGGATTTTTTTAATAACAGGGCGAACGCCATTATCACTTGCTAAGTGCGTCTCAGTATTTTTAGTTAAATCGTCTTTCTTTATAATTTTTTTTATACGATTCCAGAACATATTTCAGCAAACCTAAAACTTAAATTATTTATTACATTCCCTACTTAGTTATAACCTTCCATTCTTACATTAATTCTTTTGCTTGCAAATCAGCATGATAAGAAGATCTTACCATAGGAGCACTGGCAACATTCTTAAACCCTAATGCCTTCGCTGTTTCTGCATATTTATCAAACTGAGCAGGCGTTACATACTCATTTACAGCAAGATGATCTTTACTCGGTTGTAAATATTGCCCCAAGGTCAACATACTGCAACCATGATCACGTAAATCTTTCATCACCTGATTAACTTCACCTTCCTTTTCTCCCAAACCAAGCATAATCCCAGACTTAGTCATTGCTTCTGGATAAGCTTGTTTATATTTTTTTAATAAGCTTAAGGATTCTTGGTAATTCGCACCTGGTCTTGCTTGTTTATACAATCGAGGCACTGTTTCTAAATTATGATTAAACACATCACAAGGTTGCTGCTTAAGAATATCAACAGCTTTATCCATGCGCCCTCTAAAATCAGGCACCAGCACTTCAATTTTTGTTGCCGGAGACTTCTCTCTTATCTCTCTAATACAGTCAGCAAAATGTCCTGCACCACCATCACGCAAATCATCCCTATCAACAGAAGTGATCACCACATATTTTAAAGCCATTGCTTTAATCGTTTGAGCTAAATTGATGGGTTCTTGTTGATCTAAAGCTTTTGGCTTGCCATGAGCAACATCACAAAAAGGACAGCGACGTGTACAAATATCCCCCATAATCATAAAGGTAGCCGTACCATGGCTAAAACACTCACCTAGATTAGGACAAGCGGCCTCTTCACAAACTGTATGTAAATTATTCTCTCTTAGCGTTTTCTTTATCCGTGTAATTTCATCATTGCTAGAAATTTTAACTCTAATCCAGTCAGGTTTACGCAAAACTGTTTCTGGAGTTTCAACCTTTATTGGTATTCTTGCCAGTTTTTCAGCATTACGTTGATGTGTTTCAGGAGTATCTCGAGAGGGTGCTTTTAGGCTCATAACTTTATCGCTTGTAAAATTTGATGAACAACGGGAATAGCTAGTTCATAAGTTTCTATTTTAACATTTAAGTCAGCAAGTTGTGTCACTTCTAAATCAGGATATCCACAGGTATTAATATTATCAAATGGACTTAAATCCATATTATTATTAAAACTCAAGCCATGATAACTACAGCCTTTCTTAACCCGTAACCCTACAGACCCTATTTTTTTTCCATCCACATAAACCCCAGGAGCATCAGGTCTTGCTATTGCTTTAATACCATACTGAGCTAAGGTATCAATCATAGCTTGTTCAAGTATTGTGACAATATCTCTAACGCCCTTTTTTAAACGCTCAATATCCAATAAAACATAAACAACTAATTGCCCTGTCGCGTGATAAGTAACCTGTCCACCACGGTCTGTTTCTATTACAGGAATATCTTCAAGTTGCAATAAATGTTCTCGTTTACCACTTAAGCCTAAGGTATAAACAGGTAAATGCTCAACTATCCAGATTTCATCTGCCGTTTCTTCATTACGTTGTTGCGTAAATTCTTGCATTTGACGCCAGACTGTTTCGTAGTCTTGTCGTCCTAACCGCTTTACAATTACATTCATTAAGATTCTTTCCGAGTAAAACTGATACGACCACAAAGATCACTAGCACTAGCCAAACTTAAAACACGTATTTTTTTTATCATAGAAATATCTTTTTTATAATCGAGTTTATTAATGGGAAATAATGCGACTAACAAATAAAAAAACATCTTGCTTACTTTGTAGTTGACTAGCTTGAATAATAACAATATCAGGCTGTAGCTCAAGCATAGTTGCAGCAAAGACTCCGCTACTTACACCAATAAGCTCACCTTGTTGCGAATAAACTTGAGTATTTTCTACGCCACAACTTGGTGACCGATCTTGTAAAACCAGTCCAGCTAATACATATTGTTTAGCAAACTGTGCCGCAAATATTTTTAACGAGTCGGTTAAATCAATATTCTGATCATTTTGCTTTAAAACGCGGATTGTTTGACCAACTTGAGTAAGTTGTATTTTTTCTCTAGGAACACCTAAACCAATTTCAACTTCTGGACAAACAGCGACTAATCGACAGTATTTTTTTAATTCTTCTGCAATCAGACGGGTGTATTTATCTTTGCCATCATACCTTACCGCCTGACCTAATAAACAAGAACTGACAGCAACTAAAGGCAAATCACTCACAACTCAATCAAGCTCTGCTTATAAAACCATCATAACTGCAGGTGAATCATTTAGGTCTTGATAAATGGCATCCAATTGTCGTTTACTTTGCGCTTCTATAGTGACAGTAACCGATAAGAATTTATCTCCTTTACTCGGCCTGGTCTTAATGGCACCTTCTTTAATATCTTCAGCATGTTTTCGAACAATAGCAACAACAAGACTGTCAAAATCAGCGATATTTTTTCCCATTGCCTTTATTGGAAACTGGCAAGGAAATTCAAATACTGTATCTTCTTCACTCATACTGATTTTTTATATTGTTGAAATAATTGGTTCATTTTATGAAATACAGGACCTGGTACTCCATCCCCTACAGCTTTAGAATCCAATTCGACAACAGGTATTATTTCTCTGGTTGAACTAGTAATCCAAATTTCAGAAGCCATTTGCAAAGCCTCTAATGAAATAATTTCTTCACTTAATTCAAAATCATTTTCTCGCGCTAGTTCTAAAATAACCTTCCGCGTAATCCCTGGTAGAATTTCAGCTGTTTTTTCAGGGGTAATTAAAATACCATCAATCACGGCAAATAAATTACTTGCAGCACCTTCTGTAACATAACCATTTCTATGTAAAATTGCTTCAGCACACCCTTGCTCTACAGCTTGCTGTCTTAATAAAACATTGGCTAATAAGGTAGTTGCTTTTACATTACACATTTCCCAGCGGCTATCTTCCATTGTTAATGCTTTAACGCCAGTTTCGATACCCGGAAAAGGCTTTATATCAGAACACATTGCAAAAACAGTAGGCACAGGGTTTTTAGGAAAAGCATGATCTCTTTTTGGCGCAACACCTCGGGTAATTTGTAGATAGATATATTGATCTTTAGAGCTATCTAACAATGGCGTTAAAACCTCCATCCATTGCTCAAAACTGTAAGGTAGTTCAAGTCTAATTTTACTCATACTATCTTGCAATCTATCTAAATGGTCTTGCATTCTGAAAAAATTACCTTGGTAAGAAGGAATTACTTCATAAACACCATCACCAAATAAAAAGCCTCTATCAAGTACCGATATTTTGGCTTCTGATAGCGGTATGTATTCACCATTTAAATAAACTTTATCGTCAATTAAATCATTCATGATATTACTCCAGCATCAACATGGCTTCATCGTACAAACGATCAACAAAACCACCTTTATTAACTGTTTTAAGTGCAATTAAAGGCTTATCTGCAACAATATCACCAGCAAGAGAAACATTAACAGTGCCCAAACTAACACCCTCTTTAACTGGGGCCATAATTTTTTTATCTACATTAATTTCTGCTTTTAAATCATTGTAGTGTCGTCTAGGAATAGTGACATATAAATCTTCACTCAGGCCCATAGGCAGTTGCTTAGCATCCCCTTTCCAAATTCGTGCCTCAGTCAGAGCCGTTTGTGCTTTATATAATTGATGTGTTTCAAAAAATCTAAATCCATAATTTAGCAAGGTTTGGCTTTCATTTGCTCTTGCATTAGCACTTGCTGTCCCCATAACCACAGAAATCAACCGCATTTCTTCACGTTTTGCTGATGCAACCATGCAATAGCCCGCTTCTTCTGTATAGCCTGTTTTTACGCCATCGACAGATTTATCGCGCCACAATAATTTATTGCGATTAGGCTGAGTAATGTTGTTAAAGGTAAATTCTTTTTTTGAATCCCACTCATAATATTCAGGAAACTCTTGAATAACTGCGACGGTTAATTTAGCTAAATCTCTCGCCGTTGTGTAATGGTTTTTACTTGGAAGCCCCATGCTATTTTCAAAATGGCTGTCCAGCATACCTAATCTTTCTGCATGTTGATTCATCATAGCTGAAAATGTTGATTCATCACCAGCAACATGTTCTGCTAAAGCAACGCTAGCATCATTACCTGACTGGATAATGACACCTTGTAATAAATTTTCTATTGTAACTTGCTTGTTAACTTCAACAAACATTCTAGAGCCAGGTGTTTGCCATGCCTTTTTACTAATAGTCACTTTTTCATCTAAAGTTAGATGACCGCTTTTTAATTCTCTAAACACCACATAAACAGTCATTATTTTAGTCAGACTCGCAGGAGCCAAACGTAAATCAGCCTGTTTTTCAGCAATTACTTTTCCACTATTAAAGTCTAATAACACAAAACTTTTGGCCGCAATACTAGGGGCTGCTGGGATTAAAATAGTATTTGCTGCATTCACTACAGTTGTTGAAACCAACAGTGAAATGAGAAAAATAAAACGATTAAGAATAACTGGTTTTTTCATGGGTCAAAGTAACTTTAAAATTTGTTAGATATATTGTAGCACTCTTGATTAATATCAAGGGGCTAAGGTGTTTTTTCAACAACTAGCAATGGATTGGTAAATCCTAATTGTGCTAATTTTTCACTCTCTTGTTTGGCTTCTTGTTCAGAATATAAGGGGCCAACTTGTACTTTATACAAAACATTTCCTATATTTTGCACGTGCTGAACTCGTGTCGCTATTATTGCTGCTGTTGTCAATTTCCCTTGTAAATCTGCAGCATTTATAGAGTTATTAAATGCTCCAACTTGTAAGAAAAATACAGTTTTCTGCACATCCTCGGCAAATAAACTAATCTTTTTCTCTATCGCTTCAGCAGAATCAAACCCTAAAGCTTCCACTTCAACTAAACCAGTTCCTGTTTGTTGAATCCCTAGTTTTACCGCGGCTGTATAAGATAAATCTATAATTCTATTATCATGAAACGGCCCTCTATCATTTATTCTGACAACAACAGCTCGTTTATTTTTTAAGTTGGTAACACGAACATAACTCGGTATTGGTAAGGTTTTATGTGCCGCTGTCATAGCGTACATATTATAAATTTCACCATTAGATGTTTTCCTACCATGGAATTTTTCACCATACCAAGAAGCAACACCTTTTTTCTTATAACCTTCACTCTGCGCTAAAACAGTATAACGCTTACCAAAGACTTCATACTCACCAGGATTACCAGCCCTAGTCCTTTTTTCATACTTTGGTATAGCGTCAGCAACAGCCATAACATCTATGGGGACATGAGTTGGCGCACTATCTTCTATAGCATTATTCATACATGCACTATTAAAAACAGTTATTAATAGTATAAATATTTTTCTCATTAACAGACCCTACCTAATTATGCTTATTACATTCCTTATGACTTTATAAGGCCTTACTTTGCTGTCTTTGCTTATAGATTTCTTGGCTTAATTGGTAGACAGCCATCGCATATAACTTGCTATGATTATATCGAGTGATAACATAAAAATTATGCAACCCTACCCATAAATCACTGCCATTTTCCTGCCCATAGGCAAATAATTTAACAGGTTCATCATCCGCTATTGTTTGCTCAGCAGTAATTCCCATTGTTTGAATACCAGCCCATGTTCTATCTGGCTTTAAGCCTTTTGCAATTGCTTTCTCATAAGCTTTACCTTCTGCCTTAACTAAGAAAGTAACATCAGCACCCTTACGCCATTTATGAGTAATAAAATAATTAGCCACACTTGCTATCGCATCAGCAGGGTTATTCCAAATATCCCGTTTACCATCATCTTCATAATCAGCTGCATAAGCTCTATAACTACTTGGCATAAATTGAGGAATTCCCATTGCGCCAGCATAAGAGCCTGTTGGCTCCAAAGGATTCATTTTTTGTTCTCGACAAAGAATTAAAAAGTTTTTCAATTCGCTAGTAAAAAATTTACTACGTTTTGGATATGCAAAAGCCAAAGTAGAAAGCGCATCTATAATTCGATGCCCCCCAGTCCTTGTACCATAATAAGTCTCCACCCCAATAATGGCAGTAATAATTTCAGCAGGTACCCCATACTTTCCTTCTACAGCTGTTAAAACAGCTTCATATTCTTGCCAGAATTTTACACCACCCTTAATACGCTTATCCCCTAAGAATATTTTACGGTATTGATACCACGACATAGTTCCTTCTGCTGGTCTGCTCATGGTTTTAATAATCTTTTGTTTAATATCAACAGATTTAAATAACGTCTTCAATTCTGCTTCATTAAATTGATGTTTATTAACCATATTGCCAACAAACTTATTAAATTGCTCTGTTTCTTCAATTGCAGAAAATGCATTTGAGCTAAAGATAAAACTACTACAAAGCAGTAATTGAATAACGATCCTTTTCATATATAAATCAGCCTTTAATATTTATAAATAACAATGTATTTCTTATAAAACCTAGCTTAAAACCTTTTTTTAAATGATTCGATTAAGTTGGCAAAAATTTTCTATGGGTATGAATTGACATTAAAATACCAAAACCGGCCATCAATGTAACCATTGAGGTTCCACCATAACTAATCAATGGTAATGGCACGCCAACAACAGGGAGTATCCCGATAACCATTCCTATATTAACAAACACATACACAAAAAAAGTGAAGGTTATACTACCCGCTAGTAAGCGACTATAGGTATCTTGTGCTTGTACAGCAATATACAAACAACGACTTATAATTAGCAAATAAAGAATTAACAACCCTAAACACCCCGATAAACCAAACTCTTCTGCAAAAACAGCAAAAATAAAATCAGTTGAACTTTCAGGTAAAAAATCTAATTTGGACTGCGTACTTCCTAACCAACCTTTTCCGTGTACTCCACCCGAACCTATAGCAATTTTTGACTGAATAATATGGTAGCCCTTCCCCATGGGGTCAGCTTCGGGGTTTAAAAACGTTAAAACTCGTCCTTTCTGATAGTCCCGCATAAAGTGCCATAAAACAGGCGTTAAGCCAGCAAGTACAACAGCAATTATTCCCATAAAATACCAAGATAAGCCAGCAAAGAATATCACTGCTGCTCCAGAGCTTGCTACTAACAAAGAAGTTCCTAAATCTGGTTGTTTAGCGATCAACACCGTTGGAATAATAATTAATACTGCCGCAATCGATAATTGTTTTACTTTGGGCGGTAAAGTATATCCAGATAAAAACCAGGCAATCATCATTGGTGTAGTAATTTTAATCATTTCTGATGGTTGAAACTTAAAGAAACCTAAATCTAACCAACGTTGAGCCCCCATCCCTACATGTCCAAAAGCTAATACAGCAAACAGTAGTATCACGCCAAAAACATATAATTTAGCCGAATGCCGATGAAATTGTTGCGGATTAACATGCGCTAAAACAATCATAATAAAAAAAGCCAAACCAATCCTTGTGGCTTGCTTTATGAGTACCGCTATATTTTGCCCACTTGCACTATATAAAATCAAAAAACTTATAGAACAAGCAAGTACCAATCCAATAAAAAGTGGTATATCAATATGTAACTTTCGTAATAATGTCCCTATGACTGAGGGAGGATGAAATTGTTCACTTCTTGTTTCACTTTTCATCAACAAGCTCCACTTCTGGCATCAAAAACTGCTTCATTATTTTACCTGCAATAGGTGCTGCCACAGAACCACCATGCCCACCATTCTCTACGATCACGGCCACCGCAATTTGCGGATCATAGGCTGGAGCGAATGTCATAAACAAGGCGTGATCTCTATGTTTAAAAGCAATTTCATCTTCATTATATTGCTCTTCTTGCTTTACCGTAAAAACCTGGGCTGTTCCTGTTTTTCCTGCTATTTGATAATTAATACCTTTTTTCAAAGTTCTTGCTGTACCTCTTGCTCCATGTACAACATTAATCATTGCAGAAATCACATCGTCTACATTATGTTGGTCTAACTTTATCTGCTCACTAGGTGATGAAACACCATTAGCTGAATGATAGTTTTTATCAAAAAAATAAGGGGTAACAACCTGACCTCGATTAGCCAGTGTCGCTGTCGCTCTCGCTAACTGCAAAGGTGTAACTTGCATAAAGCCTTGTCCAATTCCTGTTATCAATGTTTCACCTGGATACCAAGGTTCTTTTTTAGCCTTTCTTTTCCATGCTCTAGAAGGTAATAGTCCCGCTTTTTCACCCACTAAGTCTATCCCTGTTCTTTCACCAAAACCAAATTTTTGCAAGAATTCATGTAACTTATCAATACCTAATGTCCGCGCTAAATCATAAAAATACACATCACAAGATTGAGTAATAGCCACATCCAAATCAACCATACCATGCCCCCATTTCTTCCAATCTCTGTATTTATGCTTTACTTTGGGAAGTTGATAAAAGCCAGGGCAATAGAGTTTGTGATGAAACTCTGTCACATTGTATTCAAGTCCCGCTAAACCAATAAAAGGCTTAACTGTTGAGCCAGGTGGATATTGCCCTCTTAACGCTCGGTGAAATAAAGGTTGCGCATCAGAATGTTGCAAAGCTCGATATGCTTTGCTACTAATCCCATATACAAATGGATTTGGGTCAAAACCAGGTCGGCTAGCAAAAGCCAACACATCCCCGGTTTTAACTTCTATTGCGACCACGGCACCATTGTAGCCCTCAAGTGCATCATAAGCTGTTTTCTGTAAATCTACATCTAATGTCAAATGTAGGTTTTTACCCGGAACAGGATCATCAGATGAAACTGTTTTAATTGCTCTTCTTTGAGCATTGGTCTCAATTTCTGAATATCCAGCTTGTCCATGTAACTGAGATTCATAAGTTTTTTCTATCCCAACTTTCCCTACATGGTGAGTGCCTCGGTATTCAGCAACAGGAAGAGTTTTTAACTCTCTTTCATTAATTCTGCCTACATAACCAACCACATGAGAAGTTAGCTCTTTATAAGGATAATGTCTGACGAGTCGGGCATGTACATCCACCCCAGGGAAATAAGGTCGAACAACAGCAAACTTTGCGACTTTCTCATCACTCATTCGTAACAATAAAGGAATACTCGCAAACCGTTTAGATCGATGCTTATGCTTTAAAAATTGTGCAATTTTCTCATCAGAAACATCTAATAACTTTTGTAACCGTAATAAAGTTTCGTCTAAATCTTTGATTTGCTCAGGAATAAGCTCCAAACTATACGATGGAATATTTTCAGCTAAAATCCGCCCATTTCGGTCATAAATAATGCCTCGTGTTGGCGGTAATGGCACAATTTTAATCCGATTGGATTTTGCCATTGTTGAATAATGCTCATGGCCAGCAACCTGTAAATAAATCAGGCGTCCCACTAATCCACACATCAACAATAAGATGATGACAAAAATAGCCACCGTTCTACTGAGAAATATTCGGTTCTCAGCTAACGGATCTTTCATTGAATAATTTCGGTGCATCTTAACTTATATGCCCCAACAATCTAATCCAGCGTAAACCTGCATAAATAAAAGGCCAACAAACTGTACCTGTTAAAACGGGTAGCCAAAACAGCCATGTTAACCCTGTTGCACCTTGAATATTTTCAATCCAAAAGACTAAAACCTGAGAAAACAACAAACAGAAAAAAACAAATAATGCTTGTTGTAAAACTGGATAATGTCTCAATCGACGATGAAACTTTAGACACGTATAATTTACCAACGCATAAATCAAGCCATGCATACCAAAAATACGGCCTGTTAATACATCAACAAATATACCTAATATCCAGGCATTAAATACCCCTATGCGCTCGGGTACAGCTAGAGTCCAATAGATCAAAACCAACAATACCCAATCAGGGCTCAAGCTTTTGATAGCATTAGATAGCGGCAAGATATTTAAACTCATTGCCATAAGCAAAGTTAAAAAATAACGCTTACTGTACCGATTCTTATTCATTTACGTCCTGTTCCTGTTCAGGTTCTACTTCTTCAGGACTTGAAAGTGGAACAGGGGTTGAATCACTCCAGACAACTAATAACTCTCTAATTCTATCTAACTTTGCTTTGGGTGTTGCGTAAATACTAGCAAAAGGTTTGTTAGGTTGAGCTGTAAAATTATCAACCACAGCAACTGGATAGCCTTGAGGAAAGGTTCCACCTAATCCTGATGTAACTAACAAATCCCCAGGAACAATATCAGCATTATTAGGTAAAAAAGGTAAATTTAATCGATCTAATTGACCACTACCAATAGCAATAGTTCTTAAACCATTCCTGTTAACCTGAACGGGTATTGCATGATTAGGGTCAGTAATTAACATCACCTCTGAGCTTAAAGGTAATGAACGGATAACCTGCCCAACAATACCACTAGCATCTAAAACTGACTGTTTCTCATGTACACCAAACCGAGAACCTTTATTTACCACCATTACATGCTCATAAGGCACTAAATTTACAGACAATAACTCTGCGACTAAAACTTGTTCACCAAGTTTAAATGAGTTTTCTAGCAACCCTCTAAGCCGAATGTTTTCATTTTCCAATGACTCTAACTTTAACAGCTTAATATTTGTTATTAACTGCTGCTCTTTTAATTCAGCATTTTCTGTTTTTAGGGCATTATAAGATACAGCCGTGTCTTGAACTTTCTCAACTATTTCCACAGGTAAACTTACTAATCGCTGAACGGGATAGATCAAAACAGATAAAATAGATCGCGTATTATCCATTCTAGAACTACGATGCTCAATTGCTAGCAATACCACTGAAACAAGTACTACAATCAATAATCGCGTATTAAGAGAGGGGCCAGATGCAAATAAAAGTTTTATAACAAGCTCCTTAGATAAACATTATTTATTAAAAACCAATAAGCATAAACATCAAAAACTTGCTTATTCCAAAAACAAAAATGGCCAGACATTAAGCCTAGCCACCATTATTCAATGATTGAATTGTTTTATTCTAATGAAAAAGCAGATAAACCTTTTTCATCTAACATTTCTAAAACCATTCCACCGCCTCTTGCAACACAAGTTAACGGGTCATCAGCGATATAGACGGGTAAGCCCGTTTCTTCAGCTATTAACCGATCAATATCAGTTAATAATGCTCCACCGCCGGTTAATACAATACCTCGTTCAGCAACATCAGCTCCTAATTCTGGTGGCGTTTGTTCTAAGGCAACTTTTACTGAGCCAACAATACCTGATAAAGGTTCTTGTAAAGCTTCTAAAATTTCATTGCTATTTAGAGAGAAACTACGTGGCACCCCTTCTGCCAAATTACGGCCTGTAATTTTAATTTCTTTTACTTCACTACCAGGATAGGCTGTTCCAATTTCTTTTTTAATCTTTTCAGCTGTCGCTTCTCCAATTAATGTACCGTAGTTTCTACGTACATAATTGATAATAGCTTCATCAAAACGATCTCCACCGATTCTGACTGATGCAGAATAAACGATACCATTCAATGAAATAACCGCAACTTCTGAAGTACCACCGCCGATATCCAGCACCATAGAACCCTGTGCTTCATCAACTGGCATTCCTGCACCAACAGCCGCTGACATAGGTTCTTCAATCAAATAAACTTCTCTTGCCCCAGCCATTGCTGCAGATTCACGAATAGCGCGTCGTTCAACTTGAGTTGATCCGCAAGGTACACAAATTAATATCCGTGGACTTGGGCGTAACATTTTAGCTTCATGAACTTTCTCAATAAAAAAGCGAAGCATTCTTTCTGTCACTGCAAAATCAGCAATTACCCCATCCTTTAAAGGGCGAATTGCAGTAATATTACCGGGTGTACGGCCTAACATCATTTTTGCATCTGTCCCTACAGCTGCAATTGTTTTGGCGCCTCGAATTCTATCTTCCTTAATGGCCACAACTGATGGCTCATTCAGAACAATGCCTTGTCCAGGAATATAAATTAAGGTATTAGCGGTACCTAGATCGATTGATAAATCATTAGAAAAAAGTCCGCGAAGTCTTTTGAACATCTTTTACAGTATCCTTAGCGATAGAAAATCCTACTACTTTAACAATCTAGTGGGTATTTCGGCAAGATATAAAGTATCATATTTAAATAAAGTATCATTTGGAGCTAAATATGTCGCTAACAACCGACGAAGTGAAGAAAATTGCCTATTTGGCAAGACTAGGAATTGATGAATCTGATATTAGTGCTTATGCCAGCGATTTATCTAATATGTTAGATTTAATGACTCAAATGGGTGAAACGAATACCGATGACATTAAACCAATGGCTCACCCTATGGATCAAATGCAGCGTTTACGCCCTGACGTAGCAACAGAAAAAAATCAACGCGAAAACTTTCAGTCTATAGCGCCTCAAACAGAAGCTGGGCTATACCTTGTCCCTAAAGTGCTCGACTAAAGGAATAATTATGCATAACAAAACCATCACAGAACTTGCCAAAGGACTGCGCGACAAAGAATATTCCAGCGTTGAACTAACACAAGCTTATTTAGACAGAATAAAAAAACATCAAGACCTTAACTGTTTTATTAGTGTTGCTGAAGACTTTGCATTGAAACAAGCTAAATTAGCAGACAGCCAACTCGCTTCAGCTGATACAGGATTATTAACAGGCATTCCTATTGCTCAGAAAGATATTTTTTGTACTCAAGGTGTTAAAACAACTTGTGGTTCAAAAATGCTGGATAACTTTATTGCTCCTTACAATGCAACGGTCATTGAAAAATTTAATTCTGCTGGCGCAGTCATGCTAGGAAAATTGAATATGGATGAGTTTGCGATGGGCTCATCCAATGAAACTAGCTTTTATGGTGCAGTTCAAAACCCATGGGATACTAGCACTGTTCCTGGTGGATCTTCGGGTGGCTCGGCGGCAGCAGTTGCAGCAAGATTATCACCCGCAGTAACAGGCACTGATACCGGTGGCTCAATACGCCAACCAGCTGCTTTATGTGGTATTACAGGTTTAAAACCTACTTACGGCCGTGTTTCTCGCTATGGCATGATTGCTTTTGCATCTAGCTTAGATCAAGGCGGACCGATGGCTAGATCTGCTGAAGATGCGGCTATATTAATGCAAACAATGGCGGGGTTTGATACTAAAGATTCAACCAGTGTAGACCGAGAAGTACCTAACTATTCAGCTGGATTAAACAACAGTCTGGAAGGTTTAAAAATTGGTCTACCTAAAGAATTCTTTAGTGAAGGCTTAAATAGCGATATTGCAGCGGCAATAGAAACGGCTGTCAATGAATATAAAAAACTAGGTGCAGAAGTTAAAGAAGTATCATTGCCTAATATGAAGCTGGCGATCCCAGCATATTACGTGATCGCTTCAGCAGAGTGCTCTGCTAACCTATCCCGTTATGATGGCGTTCGTTATGGCTATCGTTGTGATGACCCAGCAGACCTGAATGATCTCTATATTCGCTCACGTGGTGAAGCTTTTGGCTCAGAAGTAAAGCGTCGTATTTTAATGGGTACTTATGCTTTATCAGCAGGCTATTACGATGCTTATTATATTAAAGCTCAAAAAGTTCGTCGCTTAATATCTGAAGATTTTAGCAAAGCATTATCTGAAGTTGATGTATTAATGGGGCCAGTATCACCAACTACTGCTTTTGGTATTGGTGAAAAAACAAATGATCCTATCGAAATGTATCTAGCCGATATATACACCATTGCGATTAACTTAGCGGGCTTACCTGCTATGTCACTTCCTGCTGGTTTGGTT
>Ga0209292_1004029_pt1 | contig 15798 bp, 12 predicted proteins | sample GOMGulsemesocosm_2_FD_184634 | JGI IMG/M metagenome (GOLD analysis project Ga0209292, IMG submission 184634) | Methane-oxidizing microbial communities from mesocosms in the Gulf of Mexico - GOM9C Gulf of Mexico (SPAdes) (version 2) | ecosystem: Environmental > Aquatic > Marine > Cold seeps... | reverse complement strand
GGCTGAATTACTCGGTAAATTATCAGCTCGTTTCGCACAAGGGTTAGGTGCAGGTATGCTTACTGCGCGTTTAGGTGCTAAAACTATGGAGTTATGCCGTCCTATCCCTTTTAAAGAAAAACCCAAGTTAACACAGGTTCGTAAAAAAATAGCTCAGCAAATCAAGTTATTGGTAAGTCCGGCCAACAAATAACGGCAAGGTGAACTCTCACTTTAATCTTGCCCTGTAATCTATCATGTAACCTTTCATGTACAACAAAAGCTTTTGTTTGTTTTTTAACCGCTTTGGGTTGCTTTATTTTATCTGCCTTGATGTCATAAGATGAATACAGCAACAATATAAAAATTATTACATTAAAAACATTAAAAAATTATAACAAAAGTCGCATAAGAAAAAGGTTGATAACATGTCAAAAGGAACAAAGTATGTTTCAAAAGTCCCCGATGAGCAGGGCTTCATACAGTGGTCGTCTGAAGAAAATCTGATCTGGCAAGAGCTCTTCACTCGTCAATTAACATGCATTAAAGACAAAGCGTGTGATGAATACCATGAAGGGTTAGCTAAACTCAATTTACCTACTGACCGTATACCTCAGTTGGGTGAAGTAAGTGAGGTACTAAAAGCAACGACAGGTTGGGAATGTTACCCAGTTCCAGCGCTGATAGGTTTTGGTGAATTCTTCAGGTTACTGTCTGAAAAAAAATTCCCTGTGGCAACGTTTATTCGAAGTCGAGAAGAGATGGACTATTTACAGGAGCCGGATATTTTTCATGAGATATTTGGCCATTGTCCATTATTGACCAATCCATCGTTTGCAAATTATACCGAAGCGTATGGAAAAATGGGCTTAAACGCGACCAAAGAGCAACGGGTATTTTTAGCACGTTTATATTGGTTCACTATAGAATTTGGTTTACTTGATACCCCGAATGGTCTGCGTATCTATGGAGGTGGTGTACTTTCATCTCCAGGTGAAACTGACTTCGCTATTAATAGTAAAGATGCTGTTCGTAAGAAGTTCGATATACTCGATGTATTAAGAACACCATATCGTATCGATATTATGCAGCCTATCTATTATATGCTGACAAAAGTATCTGACTTAGATGAAATTCGAAAATTTGAAGTGGATGACATCATGGAGCTTGTTGCTAAGGCACAAATGTTAGGTCTGCATGAAGCCCGATTTCCAACCAAACAAGCTAGTTAAAAATTTATAACCTAGATAAAGATATTATCGCTTAATAAATAAAGAGCAATATAAGGATTAATAATGACAACACAAACAAGTAATAAACTCGCAAGTCAGCAATGTGAAGCCTGCCATGTAGATGCGCCAAAAGTGTCAGATGAAGAACTTAAAGAACTGATAGGGATAATACCTGATTGGGTCCCACAAGTACGTGATAACGTGATGATGCTTGAACGTGAATATAAGTTTAAAAACTATAAACTAGCGTGGGCGTTCGCCAATAAAGTATCTGAATTGGCGGAAAGTGAATTTCATCACCCTTCGATTTTACTGGAATGGGGCAAAGTGACAGTGACTTGGTGGACCCATTCTATTGGTGGTTTGCATAAAAATGATTTCATCTGTGCTGCAAAAACAGATGAATTAGGCGAGTAATTCATTTCAAGCAATTAATAGTCTAAAAAGGTAATAACATTTATCAAAATGTTACTTGGTAAATGTTGTGCTTTCATATCGTAAAAATTAGTTTACAATAGCCCTTTTGTTAAATACTAGATAAGGGCTTGTTAAATGCGTTTGGAAATTACTTGTCATGACCGTGTTGGCATGGGACAGAAAGTATTAGGTATATTTGTCGAATACGGCATTAATGTACGTGGTATTGAACTGATGCAGCCAGGTCGGATTTTTATAAACATCCCCGATTTAGACTTCTCTGATTTACAAACTTTCATGCCTCAATTACGTTTGATTGAAGGAGTAGGTGACGTTAAAACTGCGCCTTACATGCCATCTGAGCGCGAAAGGAATGAACTCGCTACCCTAATAAAAACCTTCCCTGATCCTTTTATTTCTATTGACAGAAAAGGCAATGTCCGAATTGTTAATACCATTGCTTCGAGTATTATTGGCGAAAGTGAAGCATCACTTGTGGGTCAACATATTAGTTTATGGTTAAAAGGTTTTAACTTTAACCGTTGGTTAGATGCGAGTGATGTACTTGCTCAAACTCGACGCCTAAAATTTCAAGGCGATGATTTTGTAGCTGATATCATGCCGATTCACGTTGCTGGTGAAGACGATAGCCAAGTACTTGCTGGCGCAGTTTTAATTTTAAAATCTGAAGCTCGACTTGGTCAGCAAATGAGCGCCTTTAAGCAGCCAAATGAGAATACATTCTCAGGAATTCAAGCGAGCTCAAGCGCTATGCGTAAAGTGATTCGTGAGGCTAAGCGGATGTCCACTCTAGATTCTTCTATTTTAATTATGGGAGAAACGGGTACAGGTAAAGAGTTGTTAGCAAGAGCATGCCACGGTGCGAGTGAACGTGCAGAGCATCCATTTATGACCTTAAATTGTGCCGCTTTACCTGATGATGTTGCTGAGTCTGAATTATTTGGTGTTGGTGAAAAAGAACAAGAGTCAAGTAAGCGAGGTATTTTTGAATTAGCCGACGGGGGTACTGTCTTTCTTGATGAGATAGGGGAAATGTCTGCTAAGTTACAAAGTAAACTATTACGTGTTATTCAACATGGTAGTTTTAGACGTGTAGATTCTGAACAAGAAGTCACAGTAAATGTGCGCATTATTAGCTCTACCAATAAAGATTTACTAAACCTTGTTTCAGTAGGCGATTTTAGAGAAGATCTTTATTATCGATTAAACGTTTTTGGCCTTACATTACCATCACTTAGAGAACGTCGAAGCGATATTTTGCCACTTGCAGAGTTTTTCATTGTTAAAGCGGCACAGCAAATTGGTCGTACTCATTTAAAAGTGAGTGATGATTGCCGTGACTTCATTGAACATTATCCATGGCCAGGAAATATTCGGCAATTAGAAAATGTGCTAACGCGCGCGGCTTCATTACTTGAAGGTGATGAAATTGAAACTCATCACCTGCAACTTCCTGCTTATACTCGTGAACATGGCTATTTAGAGCAAGAGTTTGAAGGAACACTCGATGCAGCTGTTAAAAAGTTTGAGGCTGATTTACTGCGAAAATTATACCCCGCTTACCCAAGCACTAGACAATTAGCTAAAAAGCTTGGTCTTAGTCATACTGCAATAGCAAACAAACTACGTGAATACGATATTAATAAAAAAACTGTTAAAATTTAACTGGATCTAAAAGCCGACTATGCCGAAATGGCTAAGGTTTAACTAGTGTAATACAAGCCGTAAAGATAATTTTCCGGCTTGTTTTTGTTAAGCTAACCCAATTTCTTGGTTGTCAGTGAAAAAATTCGTACCATACTTCAAATATATCGATAACTATTACAGTTTTAATGAGAAGGTTTACCCATGAAATTAGCAACACTTAAAAATAATACACGCGATGGCCAATTAGTGGTTGTTAACCGCACACTAGATAAAGCTGTCGTGGTAAGTGATATTGCCACAACGTTACAATCTGCTATTGATAACTGGAATGAAATTTCACCAAAATTAGCTGAAGTGTATCAATCGTTAAATAAAGGTGATATCTCTGACACTATTACTTTTGTGCAATCAGAATGTGAATCACCATTACCTCGCGCGTATCAATGGGCTGATGGCAGTGCTTATGTCAACCATGTTGAATTAGTGCGTAAAGCTAGAAATGCTGAAATGCCTGAAACTTTCTGGACAGATCCTCTAATGTATCAAGGTGGCTCTGATGCGTTTATTGGTCCACGAGATGACATTTCAATTGCGAGTGAAGATTTTGGTATTGATTTTGAATCTGAAGTTGCTGTGATCACCGATGATGTGCCAATGGGCGCATCGGCTGAGCAAGCGGCCAGTCACATTAAATTATTAATGTTGGTAAATGATGTTTCACTACGTAACCTTATTCCTGGTGAATTAGCCAAAGGTTTTGGTTTTTTTGCCTCTAAGCCTTCAAGCGCATTCTCTCCTGTAGCGGTAACTCCTGATGAATTAGGCGATGCGTGGGACGGTAAAAAATTGCACTTACCTTTAACGACTCACTTAAATGAAGCACTTTTTGGACAGCCAAATTGTGGCGTAGATATGACGTTTGATTTTCCTACCATTGTTGCTCATGCTGCGAAAACACGTCCACTTTCTGCTGGTTGTGTTATTGGATCGGGTACTATTTCAAACTACGATCGCTCTGCAGGTTCAAGCTGCTTAGCTGAAATTCGTATGTTAGAGATTATTGCTGATGGTAAGCCAAGTACACCATTTATGAGTTTTGGAGATACAGTTCGCATCGAAATGTTTGATAGCGAAGGTTCAAGTATTTTTGGATCGATTGATCAAAAAGTCGTTGAATATAAAGCACTTTAATTTTTAACTTGTCATAAGCGCTTAAGTTTTTCAAGGCAGTTTATCATTACATAATAATGCTAATTATCAGTGTCGGAGCTAACAATAGTTGTTAACTTTGTCAGGTAATTAGCATTTTTTTTTAATTATATTACCCCCTAACTAATCAAAATAAGTTGAAAGACACAAGCTGATTGCTAATGGGGACATACAAGGAAATACGATGAAACTTTATGGTTATTGGCGCTCTACAGCGGCTTATCGAGTGCGTATTGCACTGCATTTGAAAGATATTGCATTCGAGTCAACTTCGGTACACTTAGTTAAAAATGGCGGTGAACAACATAGTCGTGATTATAGTGAACTTAATCCAACTCACTTGGTACCGACGTTAGTTGATGGCGATTTTTCGTTAAACCAATCTTTGGCTATTATTGATTATCTCGATCACCAAAATAGTGATAATGTTTTATATCCACAAGATTTAAAACAAAGAGCTAAAGTACAGGCTCTAGCATTAGATATCGCCTGTGAAATTCATCCCCTCAACAACTTACGAGTACAACAGTACTTAGCTAATTCATTAGCCGTTACCGATGAAGCTAAACAAAGGTGGGTTGAGCATTGGATGAATGTTGGCTTCATGGCGATAGAAAAGCAGTTAAATAGCAGTGCAGGGCAATATTGTTTTGCAGATACAGTAACTGTTGCTGATATTTGTTTAGTAGCACAAGTTTATAATGCCCATCGGTTTAAGGTTGACATGAGTGCTTACCCAGTTATCAACAAAGTAGTCAAAAACTGTAATAGGTTACCTGCCTTTATTAAGGCATTACCTGAAAACCAGTCAGACGCCCAGTAAGTAAAGTCAGTTGGTCGATTATGTAAAACAATTTTATTCACTAGCCTTTCATAAGGCAGTGGGCTATTTTTAATAGGACGAATAAAGATAAGTAGTGACTTTATTTGAGGTATGTAAAATAAATCAAAGCAAGGCAAGGCTTTACTTGATAATTAGCTGGCTATTGAGTTAGAGAACAAGGTAAGCCATGGGGGGATTCTAGTCAGCACAATTGTCAGATAATTAAATTTAATCGTAGTAGCCGCTTTTTGAAATAAAAAATAACATAAAAAACAGCATTAAAGACAAGAAAATACGTTTTGATGGTTGCATAACAAAGCAAAAAGCGTTGCAATAATACTAACTAAGCATTAACAAAAATAATTCGGATAGCTATGGAAAACTTAGAACCCACAGAACAAGTAGAGCAGGGCAAGAGTGAAAAAAACTCTGGTCCGCTCATTATCTTTATTGTAACTTTTATATTAGTGGCCTTGGCTTTATGGCAATTCTCAGGAGGAAAAACTGAAAAGCGTGCTATGGACTCAAGTGAGTTATTAAAAGATGAACCTGTGACGAAAGTAACTCAGCCTAGCCAAGCCCCCAAAGAAGAAACTGATCTCGCTGCGGTAATTCCTGTACCTGAAGTTATTATACCTAACGTTGCAGATACCGTTATAGAGCCGGTTGTTATTTTACCTGTATTAGACGAAAGTGATAGTTTGATACAAGCCAAATTACCCGAGCTAACCTGGCGAAATGAATTATTATCACTGTTAATAACAGAAGATATCATTCGCCGCTTTGTTGTCTTTACCGATAATTTTGCTCAAGGGTTACTCGCCTATGAACATAGTCCACTCACCCAACCTAAGTTGAAATTTTCTGTTGATGAAGATAGTGCCGATGCAGAAGGTAGTAAAGATGTTTGGAAATGGAATACAGAAAATAGTAAACGTTTTGATTTGTATGTCGACTTATTACGCTCTGTTGATAGTACCACGTTGGTTAATATGTACTTTGAAGTTAAGCCATTAATTGACGAGGCCTATAGTGAACTAGGCTATGAAGAAGACTTTACTTATACACTACAAGATGCGGTCACCCGGGTTTTAGATATGGAGTTGCCTAAATCTTCAATGGCGCTAACTCGTACCAGTGTGATGTATAAATATCAAGACCCTAAATTAGAAGGTTTAGCCGATAGTGATAAGCTTTTATTACGTCTTGGTAAAGAAAATTTATTAATTATTAAATCAGTATTGCTCGAAATTAATGAGAAGCTGAGTAAAAAACTTGAGGAAGAAATTAAATAGCGAGTGTTTAGTGTGAAAAGCAATCAAACAGTATTTTTTTAGCAAGTTCTACTTGCATCTATTCAATTGTTTAGCGATAATTTGCGCGCTTTAAGAATATAGTTTTTAAAGCCTCTATGGTGACCCTTTCGGTCCCCTCGCAATGATACTCTGTGAACTCGGCCAGATCTGGAAGGAAGCAACCGCAGCAGACGACTCATGTGCCGAGGTGCGGCTGTTTGGGTTGCCACCCAATCCCCTGTAAATCAAAGACTTAGAAACTAAATAACTTAGCTTTTTATGGTTTCTACAATGAAGTCATCAAACATCCCCATTTGTATAGCCGTAATGGTATTTATTTTTACCAAAATGATTTTGTTTAGAAGTTCCTAAGCACACCTTGTAAAAAGCCTCAATACGTTCAAAAGATAGAAAATATAATATTAAAAACAGTGCTTCTTCATGTCACACAGTCAAAATTTTAATTGATTTAAGGTATGGGTTTCACATTTTATAAATGGAAAGTTATTGCACTATGCTGAGTCTTCAGCATTAATCGGAGTTTTAATGAAGCGTAAAATATTAACCATTGGTTTTTTTATCGTGTTGTTTGGCTGTGGCGGTGGCAGCGAGGGTGATAATAGTACTACAGATACACCTGCTCCTATTCCAGCACCACAAGTATTGGATGTTCAAGTTGCATCAACTGTTACATCGATGGATGAGAATACATCGGCACAAATTATCTTGTCTTATGTCAATGCTAATGGTGATGTGAGTTTAACAATCAGTGATTTTTCAGGTGATTTCCAAAGCGATCAATATACGGTGACTGCGGACAATGCCAACAAACAAATTACTGTTGTTATGAACGATGTTTATGTTGATGGTGATTTAACTTTTATCGTAACAGCTACCGATTCAAGTAATAGCGACTCAGTGTCTATTACACTTTTTGTTGCGAATACTTCGGTTGTACCTACGCTTGAAAAATTGTCTGTGCTCAGCGCTACTTATGATGACATCTTAAATGTTAGTGAGGGTCGTAAAGTATTAGGTCAATTAAATGAGGTGGCAGAGCTATTAGGTCTTATTAATGAATCAACTTCTTTGGCTCGTGTGCAAAGTATTGACTCCTTGTTGAATCAAACGGCGGGTTTAGTACTTACTGATAACTTAGAAAATAACGATTACTCGACACTTTATAGTGAGGGTATGACAGAACTTGATTTAAATAATGTACTTACTGCTGTTGAATATAATTTACCTCTCTATAGTGAAGGCCTTTATAATTTGATTAATGAGGTGCAACAGTCTTTAGGGGAAAACCTTATTGCTCCATTTTTAGGTAATTCCTTTTATTTTGATTCTACAAAGAAGACAGTTTCACGATTCTGGATGAACCCCTCTATGGGAGAAGTCGTTGATGGCAATTATCAATTTAGTGAAAAATACGCTTATTTAGAAGCCGTAATTTTTCCTGAAACAAAAAATTGTAATTAATAACTTAATAAAGACAGGACTTATCCCATGAAAAAATCATTTATTTTAGTTATTGCTTTAAGCGTAACTTCAATCTCAGTTGATGCTGAAGACATTCGCGTTGTTGTTTCACAAGATTCAGTAATAAAAACATCAGCCATGTCTACCAAACCTACTGTAGAACAGACTAATACTTGCTTAGTGACCAGTGATGGATTACGTGAGATTTGTGTGCCTACACCAGAGTCAAAAAAATTCACTGTAGGTGCGGTAAGAGCGAGTGGCAAAGCCCTTAAAAAAGAGTTTTCCACCATCACAGTTGACGCGGATAGTATTAATCAAGTTGTTGATACATTAAAGGCTACTGGTTGGTATTACTCAGTAGAGGTTGATGTTGCCGTTAGTAGTAACACTAAAGCGCCTGTATTAGCCTATAACGCCAATGTTTTGGTATCAGAGCAGTCGATTGAGGTGCCTAACGACCCTGAGTACATGAATCAAACTTACTTGCAAAGCAATGATGGTGTGCGAGAACTTGCCTTTAGCAATATAACCGAGGCTGGTAATACCGTTATAGATAAAATCCGTAACGTGGGCATTGCTGTACTTGACTCTGCCTTTGCGGAAAATGACGAGCTTAACTTTACTGGGGGCTATAGCTTTGTAACGGCATTTGATGAAGAGCGAAATAAAAACTACTTCTTGCGAGATGGTCAAGAAAGAGATGCTTGCATCATGCATGGTTATGGTGTCGCAGGTGTAATGACTACGGCAATTAATGATGGTCAAACTATTGCTGGAATTATTAACGGTGTAGATACTTACGCACTGCGCGTAATGAACTGTGGAACAGGATATTTATCTGATTCAGCCGCAGCATTAAACTATCTTGCTAAACAAGATGTAAATAACGCTCCACTGTTCACTGGTCATGTCAAAGTCGCAAATATGAGCTTAAGTGGTCCCGCTGATACTTGCCCATCCTATATGCAAGATGCGATTGATAACGCTAATGTGGCGGGAATTACCGTAGTCGTTGCCGCAGGTAATGACAATAGTAATGCTTCAAGCTTCACACCGGGTAATTGTACCGGGGTTATTGTTGTTGGTGCCTTGAGTAAAGAGGGGGAACGAGCAAATATTTCAAATTACGGTGATATGGTAAATCTTACAGCTCAAGGTATGGATGTTTTAAGTTTTGGCGTAGAGGGTAAAACTGTTTACTGGTGGGAAGGTACTAGTTTTTCTGCGCCCCTAGTATCAGCATCAGTCGCTTTAGCTAAACGTGATGCCCCAAGCTTAACGCCTAGTACAATGCGCTGGTTAGTAGAAAATACAACATCTGCATTAAAAGATACTACAGGTGAGTGTCAAACCTATGGTTGTGGCTCAGGTATGCTAGATGCCAAAGCACTGGTATTAGCCGCTCAAAAAGCAGAGCAAGGTGAATTAAGTACTATTGGACATGTGTTGGCTGAAAAATCCACCTGTGATCAACAATGGTACATTGACCACTTTGGGGCTAGTGCGAAGCTTTGTAATATGTATCGTGTTAACTTTTTTGATGGTCTTACTTCGCAAAAAACTACATTTAAATTACTACGAGCCAATAAGGGCGAAAGTATCGCAAATGGTGAGGGGATGCTAATATCTGAATCATCGTCAGTAGTGCTACAAAATATTGACACATCATTATATGATTATGGGTTTAAAACGTGTGAGAGCGGTATATGTTCAATCGATACTTACCCATTTCACATTAATGAAGAAAAAATGAAATCGCCAGCTGCTTGTACTGAGGGTAAATAAACTCAGTAGGTGTGGGTCGTGCATAATGTACAGGGCTGAGAGTTACTACAACCACTGATAGATGTACTTCAGTGGTTGACTCTAGTCAAAAGACTCTTGATTCATTAGCTTGGTCAGTTGACTATTTTGGCAATGGAAGTATGTCCCTTATCTCATTAACTAACTTTATGTGTATCCATAAACTCAAGCGCCTTAGCGATGGCTTTCTTTACTTTAGTTTCCATATCAAAACGCTCCGAAGGAGGTAAATAAAATGCCATATCAACTTCATGTCTAATATATCGGGTTGGTAATTGGTTTAAAACAACACACGTTAAATCCGCAATAAAATCTACATCATACTTATCATCGATTTTAGCCGCAGCAAAATGTTGCATAACTAATTTTTCATAATAGTTATGAATATCATCTGAAATTTTCATAGAACCTCTTTTAATAGTTGAAACAAACAAGTAATGCTCGATAAAGCTTATATAGAGAGTAACCTTAGTTAAAACAAAATGCGAATATATGAGCGTTGTCTTTGTCACTATCTCAGATTATTTTTCTGCGCAGATTCGATGTTTTTTTCAATTGAGGAGATAGCTTTACGGCATCTACCTAAGCGCTGGTGTAAAGCGAGTACTTCTTGTGAGATTTTATCTGTGCTAACACTTTTAGAGCGAACACGTTGTTGCTCACGTTCTGTGATCATATCCATTAATCGTCTTTCAAATTCATGGTGTTCGCTTAACTGTTGATACAGTTGGTTACTGGTGAGTAAAACAGATTTAGTTAATGCTTTATATTTCTCTTGCTGATTTAACTGAGCTGTGCGGGTTGATTTTATGCGTATTTTCTTTCTTGCATCGAAACTTACTTGTGCGGCTTGATGCATAGTTTTGTTGGCTTGTATGGCATTTATTAAGGCTGTTGTTTGCTGTTCTATTTGCAGTAAAGATGATTTTGCTATTTCTTTTTTGTTCGCATTATCAGTACTTAAGCGGTATAAGCGAGAAAAATCTAGTAATTTTTTTTTCACTTCTTCAACATATAGACAAAGTTTGTCACTCTCAGTGGTAAATAAATGTTGAGAGAAAAGGTTGTTATTTTCAATAAGACGGTGAGATTTATTTTTGCTGTTTAATTGGTCAGCTTTATTTGCTTGTACCGTTAAATGATCGAGAAGGGTCGATAAACGGTTAATAGCTATTTCGTATTGAGTATTGTGCATATATTTAGCAATAAAGTTATCTGAGCCGTGATTGTACCTCAGTTCTCAGAAAAGAAAAAATAGTATCAATGTCTTTGGTGAAGGTACATAAAAAGTAGAAAATAAAATTTAGCAGATGTGAAAAACTATGATTTTGTAATTATAAATTTACAATTTAGCTTGGGTTGAGCTTAAGGTGTTGTTTTTGTTATTTATAATGTTTACGTGTTGATCGGAGGGCGATCGGGTTATATCAATTAAGCCATTTACCCTGTGAAGTTAACTTATTGTAATATATGGTTTTGATTGTTTTGTAATCAAGTTGTAAATAATGTACGAGTATTTATTTACATTATTATTTCAAATTAACTATATGGATGGGTTTTTAATGTTTCATCTATTTTAATTGGTTTTGAATCAGTGGGTTACGGTATTTTTTGTTGGTTCCTGCATTAGGTTTTTTTTGTGTCCAAATGTGTCCAGATGTTAAAAATATTATCATTTGGTAGTATTTGGTGTTGACGATTCCTGTAATTCCCGTTTACTATCTTAACCGACAGATCAGGTCATACGACTTGATAAAGATTAACGAGGCAGCATAGCCTTGGGTCTTTTCAAAATAAAAACAAACAAACAAACAACCAATCACCTATGTGATCCAGGGAGTAAACATGTATAACAATAGTAAAGTAGCTAAAGCCATTCGCGTAGCGATGATGTTCGGTGCAGGTGCTGCAGCGGCAATTTCAGCTCCAACTTTCGCAGCTGAAGACGGCGTAGAAGAAGTAGAGAAAATTGAAGTAACAGGTTCACGCATCAAACGTACTGATTTAGAAGCTGCTAGCCCAGTAAGTGTTTTTTCTGCAGAAGACATAGCAAATTCAGGTGTTACTTCTTTAGAAGGCTTCATCAAGCAGATTCCTGCTATTAACGGCGCGCAGATGGGCTCCAACGTGAATAATGCTAGTGCTGGTTTTGCTACAGCATCACTTCGCGGCTTGGGTTCAGGACGTACATTGATTCTTATCAACGGCCGTCGTTTTAATTCAGGTGATTTGAACTCTATCCCTACATCGTTTATTGAACGTATCGAAGTTGTGCGCGATGGTGCATCTACAATTTATGGTTCTGATGCTATTGCTGGTGTTATTAACTTTATCACTAAGAAAAACTTTGAAGGACTAGAAGTTACTGCACAGTATGATGTAACGGGTGAAGGCGATGGCGATACAGCTAAATTCTCAATCGTAACTGGTGCCTCAAACGATAAAGGTAATGTAGTATTCTCTGTAGACTACACAGAGCGAGATGAAGTTACTCAAGCAGATCGTGATTATTCTGCATGTCCTCTATGGGATGATGGTGTAGGCTCAGAAACATACTGTGGTGGTTCATCTCATTCTAACTTCGGTCGTGTTAACGTTCCTGCAGTTAATGGCTTAGGTTTAGATGCTGGTCGTTATGTAACTCTTGATGGTGGAGCTGTTCCATTTAATACTGCTGCTCATGGTTATAACTATGCAGCAACGAGTTATTTAGTGACACCAGTCAAAATATTCTCTGTAAATGCGGCTTCTACTTACGAAATTACTGACTCTATTTCAGCATTTGCTGAAGCTGGTTTTGCAAATCGTCAATCAGACCAAAAAATGGCTCCTGCTGCTACATTCTGGAGTGCTCCGGTACCAGCAAGTCATCCTGATAACATTTACGGTGTAGATGTATCAGTAAACCGTCGAATTACCGAAGGTGGTGGTCGTGGTTTCGCACAAGATACCAATGACTACCGTGTAGTTGGTGGTTTACAAGGTGTATTTGATAACGATTGGTCTTGGGATGTTGCTTATAACTACTCTCGTTTTGTAGATGCTCGCATTAACACGGGTGAGTTAAACCGTCCTAACACTGAACTTTTACTTGACCCTACAGCATGTGCTCTTGATGACGGTTGTGCAGCGGTTGGTTCATGGAACCCTTTTGCTAGAGATACAATGACAGCAGAGCAAAGTTCATTTGCTTCAGTAACATTCTCTCCAGTACGTAAAGGTACTACAACACAGTTTTTAGCCAACTTAATGGGTGACTTTGGTGACATTGAATTACCAGGTGGTGCAATTCAATGGGCGACTGGTTATGAACGTCGTACAGAGAGCTACCTAAATGAACCTGATGGTGCTGAAGCTTTAGGCCAAGTTTATGGTCAAAGTGGTGAAAGAACTGAAGGTAGTTATACTGTTGAGGAAGTTTTTGCAGAATTTAATTTCCCAATCTTATCAGGCGTAGCTTTTGCTGAACGTTTGACCTTTACTGCAGCAATCAGAGCTTCTGATTATAGCAATCAACCAGATACAGCCACTAATACTAAGTTTGGTTTTGAGTGGGAACCTGTTGATGGTTTATTAACTCGTGCAACTTTTGCTGAAGGTTTTAGAGCTCCAAGTATTACAGAGTTATTCAATCCACAGGAACAATCAGCGCTAAGCTATGCTGATCCTTGTTGGGATTACGGTCTAAGCTCAAATTCTACATTAAAAGCTAACTGTGCTGCTGATGGCATCCCGGCTGATTTTAACTCGGATACACAATCTAACGCTATTGTTGGTGGTAACCCAGAGCTGAAACCAGAAGAATCAGAAAGCTTTACTGCTGGTATCGTTTATTCAGGTATAGAAAACTTCACAGTTGCGCTTGATTACTTCGACATCAAGATTGAGCAAGGTATCGGTACTGCTGGTGTAGATAACATAGCAACAGAGTGTTACAACAGTGTTGATTTTTCAAGCCCATTATGTGCTTTGATTAAAGGTGGTAAGTACGGACCTTTAGATACACCGCCTCACCATACATCACCTCGTCGTAATGTTAGTGAAGTTCTTTCAGGTGTATTAGTAACAAATGCTAACCTTTCAACATTTGAAACTTCAGGTGTTGATTTTGACTTCTCTTATAACATGGACCTTGCTGGTGGAACATTTACTACTACGCTAAATGGTACATATCTAATGCAGTATGATTATGTATTAGTAGAAGGTAGCTCAACGGTTGAAGCAGCGGGTATGGTTGCAGCAGATCAATGGGAAGGTAACCCTGCAGTTTTTGCTGAGTGGAGAACTAATTTAGGTTTTACATTCTCAGCGGATGACTATACTGCAAACATTACTTTCCGTTACCAATCTGAAGGTGATGATATTGCAGCGACTGATACTACTTTAGATACAGTAGCTGATTCAATTATGTACACTGATATTCAAGGTACCTATTTCATCAATGATACATACACAATATCTGCTGGTGTACGTAACTTGTTTGATGAAGAACCTCCTTATATGTCTAACTATGATGATTCAAATACTATTAACTACTCTTATGATCTAGCTGGTCAATACTTATATGTTAAAGCAACAGCTAAATTCTAAACTACAATAGTTTATGAATAGGTAAGCAATAGCTTTATTGATTATCTAGATAAAAAGCCATTCAGTTTCTCTGAATGGCTTTTTTATTATTTGTTGTCCTTAAATGTATATACACATCTATGACTTCCTATGAACAAGCCAATCACAACACATGCTAAACGTACACAAAGACATTATTCACTAGGCTTTAAATTGCAGGTTGTTGCCGTTTTAGAAAAAGGCGATATGACTCATAAACAAGCTCAAAATACCCATGGTGCCCACGGTCGCTCAACCGTACTTATTTGGTTAAGAAACACGTTAAGATAGATTGGAGCCAATGCCTAAGATAACTATGCAAACATCTCTTAAAGCCAAAGAAAGCCTAGAACAGACCATCAAACGTCTATAACGAGCACTTGAAGATGAACAGTTACGTAATATATTACTTAAGCAACAGATTAATATTGTGGAGTCAATGCATGGGCATGTATTCAAAAAGACGCAGAACCTAAGGGAAAGAATCCTTCAATACTTAAACGTAGTAACTTAGTACGTGCTTGTATGCTCCTTAGAATAGCAGAGAGGCTATATTTAACGATAACACAGCAAGGTATAGGATTCGGCTGAACGTAGGTCGCAGCCTGCTATATGCCAATCTGGGTAGAATGCAGGACTAATTCCTAGTAAAACCTAGTCTTGTTTGGAGTTATCCATTCTTTTTTAATATATCAACAAATGCTATAAAAATTTAATTGAAATTAGTTCAAATGTGCATTAAATAACTCCTCAATAAACACGTTACCTTACTTTTTGGAAATACACAGGCGTATTTAATGGTAGATTATAATTTTTATTAAAATGAGTTGAATGATTTACCTTGAACTAAGAAAAGACGGTGTTTTGTTGGTAAAGTAGCCAAATGTTACAAATAAATTTGACTTACTACGAAGATGTTAGTAAAACATACATCTGCAAAATTTTTGTCCCTCACAGTTTCTACGGAAACTTGAGTAATTTTGTTAGCAATACGATAGGTTTTAGCGTTATGCTTTTGTAAAACGCTAAAATTTAATACATCGTCATTTAAAGTCTCACCTTGACAGCGCAGCTGTCATTTGGGATTATTGCTCAGTTGTATTCATAAGAAGTTACATTTAAAAACTACAGACTTTTATATTTGAGGTAACAAAAAATTTTTTGTTATCAAAATTAAAAATAGCAATGGTTGGGAACTATGTCCAAAGTAAGTAAGAAAAGCCTTATCGCCACAGCGATGGTTGGCGCACTAGCACTAGCAGGTAGCAATATTGCTGCA
>Ga0209292_1004025_pt1 | contig 15814 bp, 12 predicted proteins | sample GOMGulsemesocosm_2_FD_184634 | JGI IMG/M metagenome (GOLD analysis project Ga0209292, IMG submission 184634) | Methane-oxidizing microbial communities from mesocosms in the Gulf of Mexico - GOM9C Gulf of Mexico (SPAdes) (version 2) | ecosystem: Environmental > Aquatic > Marine > Cold seeps... | reverse complement strand
CTGATTGCCCACAAGCATTGAATAGTAATAGGATTGCAAAAGAAAATTTTAATAAAGATGTTAAGGAATTCATTTTTAGTGTTCTCATAATTTTAGTTTTTAATTTTTGTTCCTACAAAGGTGCAATGAAAGTAAGTACGGTACTTATAAGCTATTAAGCCAATGTTGTAACGTTTTAGAAATGAATAAAAACTATGATGCAACCGTATAAATTATGACGCAAGTTGTATGAATTGATGAAAATTGTGAGAGGGAATATCGAGTGTAATTATATTTTTTTCTATTTTAGGCCCAGTAAAAAATAATATGTCAAACGAATCAAATATTGAAGTAGGTTTTATTAAAAAAATAAAATCAGTGATTCTTGAGAATCTTTCCAACGAACAATTCGGAGTTTCTGAACTCGCTGAGATTATGAACATGAGTCGTTCTAATCTTTTAAGAAAAATCAAAAAGAATACACAACTTTCAGCGAGCCAATTCATTCGTCAAATACGTCTCATTAAGGGGATGGAAATGATTAAAGAAACGGAATTAACGGTTTCAGAAATTTCATACAAAGTTGGCTTTGGAAGTACTTCTTATTTCATTAAATGCTTTCGAGAATATTATGGACACCCTCCTGGAGAGGTTGGAAAAGGAGTAGTGCTGGATGATAAAGACCAGGTCCAAACTCACTTTTTTAAGCAAAAAAGAGGACTGCTAAGTACTGCGGTGGCACTAATGCTCCTTGTGATAGCAGTGCTGTCATATAATAAATGGAGAGGGAACGAAGAGGTAGCCATTGAAAAATCGATTGCCGTGTTGCCTTTTAAAAATGAAAGTAGCGATGCTAGCAATCTCTATTTTGTGAATGGACTCATGGAAGCGGCTTTAAACAACCTTCAGAAAATTGAAGATTTACGCGTCATTAGTAGAACCTCCGTAGAGAAATACAGACACACAAATAAAAGCATTCCTGAGATTGCCAAAGTACTGGATGTAAATTACCTTGTAGAAGGTAGTGGTCAACGAGTGGGAGATCAAGTTTTGTTAAATATCCAATTGATAGAAGCGGCTACCGATACGCCTATTTGGGTGAAGCAGTACAATCAAAAAGTGGTAGATATATTTGAGTTGCAAAATGAAGTCGCTAAGAAAATTGCGGATGCTATTAAGGCAAAGGTAACAGCCGCTGAAAGGGAACAAATTGAGAAAAAACCAACGGATAACGTCGTCGCATATGATTTTTACCTCCAAGGACTGACTGAATATAACACGAAAACTACGGAAGGATTAGTGGCAGCCATTGCACTATTTGAAAAAGCGATTGCCCAGGATTCACAATTTGCCTTGGCCTATGCAAATATTGCTTTTTCTTATTACTATATCGACCTATTTAAAAAGGAAAAAAAATACACAGAACTCATTAATAATAATGCCGATAAAGCCTTGTTATACAATTCAAAATCTGCCGAAAGTCTTATCGCCAAGGCCTTGTATTACATGCATATTAAGGAATATAGATTGGCGCTACCTCATTTAGAGAAAGCCCTGGAGTACAATCCTAATGCATCGTCTGTGATTCAAATGCTTTCTAATTTATATGCCAATTATATTCCCAATACCGGTAAGTACTTAAGATATGCGTTAAAAGGGGTGCAACTAGACATTGCTGCTAATGATTCGATAACCAAAAGTTATATCTATTTAAGTCTTAGCAATGCGCTTATCCAAAATGGTTTTATTGAAGAAGCAAACACGTATATTGATAAGTCTCTCAATTATAATCAGGATAATTATTTTGCTCCTTATGTAAAAGTGTATATCCTGTATGCTAAGAATAGAGACATTGAACAAACTAAAAAATCTTTGATAAGAGAATTTCAAAAGGATACCTCGCGTCTCGATATTTTACAAGAAGTGGCTAAATTTCACTATTACCAAGAAGACTATGAGACGGCTTTTTCGTATTATGAAAAATTCGTACAGGCTAGAAAGATACGTGGGTTGGATATTTATCCCCATGAAGACATCAAGATAGGGTATGTATACCAAAAGATGGGCTTGAAAAAACAAGCGGCTGAATTTTTTACTTCCTACGCAGCTTATTGTAAAGATGATGAATCTATCTACAAACCAGTGAGTCTTGCGGCGCTGTATACACATGAAGGAAAATTTGACGAAGCCATTGAGCAACTCAAAGTATTTACGGCAAACAGAAATTACCAATACTGGATTTTATTATTTATGAAAACAGATCCCGTTTTTAAACCTTTAAAAAGTCACCCGGAGTTTAATGAAGTCATGCAAAAAATTGAAGACCTCTTTTGGGAAAACCAAACCGAACTGAAAAAGTCACTTGTAGCGAAACGATTGCTGTAATTGAGTCGTAAGGTGCAATTGTAGAAAAAAGAAAGGTAAAGGTCTTGTAATTGTTTTAGTAAAGGGCGTTAATACTTATTACAAAACCTTTTTTTTAAGTAGATTGAGGTTAAGAAATTCATGGATTAAAAACCGTAATTTCTTCTATTATTCCAACTTGTTCTTTTGTTGTTATGCATGTCAATAAATTTCCCTTTGTGTTCTAATAAATTAGATTCTTGAGCTGTTAAAATGTCGATAATGTTGTCTAATGGTTTCATAATATATTAATTTGTTAGTTAATGATGGTACAAATATATGTAGAATTATAGTACTATGCAAAACAAAGTACTATATTGTGAAATATTTAACGTTTGAAAATAACACAAAAACACATGTAACAATCTAGTATAAAGCATATTGAGGTGTGTTTTCGATGTGTTGATGAAAAACGTGAAAACGCTTCACAATTTCCGTTTTTATACTTATTTGATGTTTTATACTGTTGTTTGTTAGTGTTATAGACTTTTTAGTAAGCGTATAAATATAAAAAATGAGGTGTTTGATTGTCTTTTTATGACTCAGTGTATTCATCGTGTACTAAATCGTTCCCTTTTTTTTATAATCTTATTATGTGGAGTAGGTATATGGAGGTAAAATTGTTTGAATTACATCTGCATATTCGCTCGTCTTTTGTATATTTGAATAGTAACTATCTAAAAGTAATGCGCTAAAAAAAAATAACTTTTACAAAAATGTAATTGGGCAGTACGAGGTTGCTTGTTCTCTTGTGTCTGTAGAAAATATAATCTATCGATTTGTTTTTCAAAAGGAAGAGTACCATAACAATCAATAATTTTGCTTGTACTTTAAGGGAGTTGATTTTCTTTTTTTTAGTATTACCATATAAAAACGGGGTATGTAAACCAACGATATAATTATGAACTTAAACCAAATAACCGTTCCCTCCTTGGATTTGACAAAATCTATCCCTTTTTATGAAAAATTAGGACTAAAATTAATTGTCAAATCATTACCGCATTATGCTAGGTTTGAATGTCCGAATGGAACTGCGACTTTTTCTATTCATCAAATAAAGGACTTGCCAAAAGGAGAGGGTATTTATGTCTATTTTGAATGCGAAAATCTTGATGAACAGGTTAAAAAATTAAAAGAAAGAGGAATTCATTTTGACCAAGAACCAACAGACCAAGGCTGGCTGTGGAGAGAAGCAAGATTAAAAGATGTTGATGGAAATCAATTGATATTATTTTATGCAGGGGAGAATAGACTAAATCCACCTTGGAGAATTGAAAATTCATGATTTTTATTGACTAAAAATGATATCAAAAAAAATCACATTAAATCAGTTCTTAAACAAGGAGAAGTGTATTCATTTTTTCATGCGTTATGGTTATTTTATCCACACTTAAGATGACAAATTCTTGATATTAAAAAAAGTTGGTACCGAGTTAACTATTTCTAGAGAAAATTTCCCGAAGGAATTATCTATATTTTTTTTTAAGAACCACGAAACGGAAGTTTCATTTAATTACGATGGACTTGTCTTATTTGATACTGGGGACTTACAAGAGGAACTTGATTTGATTTCGAATCGTATATCAACCCATATTAATGAGCTCGTTTAGTTTAATAAAAAGATAAAGCATATAATATAGAGTGTTTCTAAATCATAATATTACTAGATTTATACTTTGAAAAGAGGGCGATTTCAATCTACAACTTTTCATATACTGAAACGTTGTACAAGAGTAGCATTAATAATAAGAGAAACTAGAGGGGTAATTAGTGTATTTAACAGTTCCTACTGTTTTAACAGTAATGTTTTTACGGAGCTATTAAAAAAGAAAACACATTGAGAAGATGTGGATGTTACTGAGCTTAGCATTAGTTCTTGAAGGAGTATTTTATGATGTATTGATGTGATTTCAGGAGCTTGTTACGGTAAAATAAGCTGAATTATTGATCTTTCTCAAAAGCTAGTGTACGACATGAAAAGGAATGTAATTTAAGAATAGAAACAAGATAGATTATGATTATATATGGATGGAAAGAGGCGCATTTAAAGTCGTCTAATTCAACAATTTGTACATGTCCAAATTGTGAATCAAAAGGTTCAATGTTATTTAGTGTTTTCAGTAAACATGTGCATGTTTTCTGGATTCCTTTCTTTCCTTATGGGAAAAAAAGATATGCTGAATGCAGTCATTGTAAAATTAGCTTCGAGTATAAGGAAATGCCTGAAAACTTACAGCAAGAATACAAGAACTTATTAGGTGAAACAAGAACACCGATATGGCAATTTTCTGGTGTAGGTATCATTGCCGTTCTAATACTTTGGGGAGTATATTCTAGTAAAATGGACAGTGAACAAGAACAACAATATTTATCAAATCCAGAAATTGGAGATGTCTATGAATATAAAACCGACGAGGGTAATTACTCAACGTTCAAAATTTCTGAGGTTTTTACGGACTCAATAGCTATCATTCAAAATGATTATGAAACGGATAAAATAGGAGGAGTTTCTAAAATTGATAAATCCAAAAATTATTCAGATGCCTATTATGCAATTTCTAAAAAAGAGTTAAAAGAAATGTATGATGAAAAAACTATTTTCGATATCAATCGAAAATAAATGTAATTAATAACTAGGGTTTCATGCTTTGTGTAATGCAAAGCATGTATCCTGATCAGACAACTTCTTATTTATTCACTTTCCCAATAATATTTTCTATCGATTGTACCTTTTGTGTCAAACATTGACTTTTACCTTTTCTTACATCAATGGTAAGGGTTGAATACACACGATCACAATCAGGTTCCAGGATATCATACGACTGTTGCACAATAGCTAATGCTTCCGCCATGGTTTTGGTCTCTATGATGGTGCCCATAGGGGTTAGTTGGTAGGCAACTCCGCTTTCACGTATATTATGTATCAATTTACTCACATAGGGGCTTACGCTTTCTCCTTTATCAATGGGAAACATTGCAAATTCTAATAGTACAGACATAAATTTATAGGGGTTTAGTTATGCACACAAAGATAGTGTAAATGTTGAATTTATACCGTAAAAGAAATCTAATATCTCAGCGGTTTTATCACATTTAGGTTAACATTAGTTAAGTTGCGATTATCAAAAATAATATGGCGTATTGGTCTTTGTAGTTTTGTATATAATATGCTTGAAGTTCGGTGAATTTCATGTTGGTTTGACTTCGTTATTTCAAAAAAAAATAGGGCTTCTTATATGATGGAGTTATAGTGAGAGAATGGCCCAATGACTACGATAGGGGACTGAAGGTTTTTTAGAGCGTACTCAAATACCATCCATTATTTGTTTCCCCCTTTTTAGCTAGCAATTGCATAGTAGCAGCTGTGTGAGGGCATTTAGGTCTATTGTTATGTATGCATAACTGTTTTTTTTGTATATTTGAAAAGCAACCACTTGAAAGTAACGTGTTTATGTTGTTAAATAACAACATGCAATACTGTACAATAATTATGATAGCTTTAGGGAACATTTTATGTTGCTATTGTGGATAGTCCGACGTTATGGTCAATGCAAAAAAAAGATTGTGATTTATAAAAATTCAATGTTTTTAAAAGGAAATAAGTATGGAAGAGATAGGGAAAAACAAAGAAGAACTCCTAGCAGCGTTAGAGCGCTTGCAGCAGGAGCATAATTCATTAAAAGAATTGTATAAAGAGGATATCAGTGAACGTAAGTTGGTGGAGAAAAAGTTGAATTTGTACAATGACTCATTGTCAAAACTCAATACATTATCATTTGAATTGATCATGTTGTCTGGAGATGTTAATTTTGAAGCTTTTATAACAAGGCGCATCAAAGAAATTACAGGCGCCAAAGTGGCCATATTCTCCGAATATAACGCTGAAGACCGAACAACAACAGTCAAACAAATTGAAATAGAGCAAGGGCTGCTTAAAAAGGCGGTGGGGCTACTTGGCAAACAGATCAATGAAATTCATAGTGTTATCTGTGAAGAAAAGTATTTGGAAATGACCAAAGAAATTGTAGGAATACGGGAAACATTGCACGAGATAAGTTTTGGAGCTATTTCGCGACCTGTAGGGGCCGCCATACAGACTTTATTTAATGTGGGGCGCTTTATTGGCTTAGCTTTTCTAGTAGAAGGGAAACTATACGGTACCTGTGTACTTGCCATGAAAAAAGGCCATCTCGAACCGCAACGTGAGATCCTAGAAAACCTTGCTTTTATGACAGCTGGGGCTATTAAACGATGGAAAACGGAGCATAATTTACGTGAAAAAGAAAGCTTCAATTATGCCATGTTTCGCGTCAATCCTATCGCAACGATAGTTGTAGATAAAAAAGGAACCATATGTGATGTAAATAATTTCCAGGAGAAGTTAAATGGAAGTCTTCCTGATCCTGGTGATGTGATGTACAGGGATTATGCCACCAAGCATAAAATAGATATGTATGCGGAACTGATGAACTGCATCACTACCGGAGTATCTAAGAATTTTCCGGAGATGAAATACAAGAAAAAGAACCTAGATATAACTTTAACACCGTTCGATCAAGGTGCCCTTATAACCTGTGTTGACATTACGGATCGTAAGCATGCAGAAGATGCTTTAAAAGGAAGTGAAGAACGATATCGCGCTTTATACACCAACAACCCCTTAATGATTTTTACGTTAGATACAGAGGGAATTATCCTTTCAGTAAATGAAACTGGAATAGCACAACTCGAGTATTCAAGAGAAGAGTTGTTAGGGAATTCTGTACTTCTATTATTTGATGATAAGGACAAACACAAAGTAATAGAACTAAAAGAAAAATGCTTACGCAACCCAGATGAAATCGTTTCATGGGAATTAAGAAAAATTTCTAAAAACGGGAAACTGATTTATGTGAATGAAAATGCCCGTGTTATTCAAGCAAATGATGGAAGCAAATTCATTTTGATAATGTGTGAAGACATCACCGAGCGTAAGGATGCAGAGCTAGCACTTATTAAATCTAAAGAGAAAGCTGAAGAAAGCGACCGTCTTAAATCCGCATTTTTGGCCAATCTGAGTCATGAAATTCGCACTCCCATGAATGGTATTCTAGGCTTTGCGGGATTGTTGAAAAATTCAGAACTAGGAGGAGACAAGCAGCAAGAATATATCAATATCATCGAGAAAAGTGGGGCACGCATGCTTAATATTATCACCGATATTGTAGATATTTCGAAAATAGATGCAGGACAAATAACTTGTTCAATGTCTCCCGTAAATATCATAGACACGCTAGAAAACATACATTCCTTTTTTATATTGGAAGCCGAACAAAAAGGACTAGCATTATCCCTTAAAAGAAGCCTGCTTTTAAAAGAAGTAATCATCAGAACAGACAAAGAAAAATATATTGCGATTGTAAATAATCTTGTTAATAATGCGATTAAGTATACGATCAAAGGAACGATTGAATTTGGATGTGTAAAAAAAGACAATTTCTTAGAATTTTTTATAAAAGATACGGGTATTGGAATCCCTAAGGACAGACAGGGAGTGATATTTGAACGTTTTATACAAGCTGATATTGAAGATAAAATGGCACGGCAGGGTACAGGACTAGGATTGGCCATTTCGAAGCATTACGTGGAATTACTAGGAGGTGAAATTTGGGTACTGAGTGAGGAAGGAGAAGGTTCGTCGTTTCATTTTACCCTTCCATGTAGTACAGAAGGGGCTGATACCAATGGGGTTGTTCAAGATGTTACAAAAGGGGGAGAGGAACAACAAATGAAAAAACTCAAAATAGTTCTTGCAGAAGATGATGAAACATCTAGGAAGCTGATGACCATTCAAATGAATGCAATCAGTGAAGAAATTTTAATAGCAAGGACAGGAATAGAAGCAATAGAAGTTTGCCGTAATAATGCTAATATCGATTTAATTCTGATGGATATTCAAATGCCTGAAATGAATGGATATAAAGCAACCCAGCAAATTCGTCAATTCAACAAAAATGTTATTATCATTGCTCAAACGTCTTTTGGTTTAGCAGGCGACAGGGAAAAAGCATTGGAAGCGGGATGCAACGATTATATTTCTAAACCTATCAACAAAGACAAATTACTGGTATTATTACAACAATACTTTAAAAAGCAATTAATTTTAAACTGATAATTAAGTAATAGGTAGCGAAACTTATTGATTGAAACATGAAGCTGTACATCTTTGATGTTTAGTTATCTTTTCAAGAATTTGGATCCGTATTAATTTGTGTAACTGGAAAGGTACAATACTAAATCAGCAACTATTCAAAGTTGCATACTGTTGGTATTAGTAAAAAATCACGGATCTTTTATAGAGTCGTTGAGATTGAGTTTAGTAAGAACGATAACATTGATTCATAATGTATTCATAGGATTTAATTGTAATTATTAAAATCTAAAAATACATCATCCTTCATAAGATAAAGGTGTACTGTAAACGTATTGAAAATCAAGAGGTGAGTGGAAGTGAAAATATTAAAAAAGCATATGCATATTCGCATGTCTTTTTGTATATTTGATACACAACTACGTATATGTAATACGATTATAAAATTAACGGTAAAAAACTCCCCTGTACTGTTGCTATAATTGAACCATCATCAACTTTTATGTTCCTATGTTGGATATGCGAGTATTAGAGTCAACTAAAAAAAATGTAATTTTAGGACAAACAGGAATGTGAAAACAATGAAAGAGATATGACGAAAGACAAGGTACTTATTCTTACTGTATTAGTAGTATTAACTTTTCTATTTTCATGTAGTAGTTCAGATACTATAACCGAAGGGGAGAAAGCGTGGTTAAATAAACACCAAAACCTTGTTGTTGGACTTACAACAAATGCACCCCCCTATCAATTTATTAACGAAAAAGGAGAGATAGGCGGTATTTTTATTGATTTTTTAACGATCATTGAAAATGAAATAGATTATAAATTTGAAAGAACGTATAATTCAGATTTTTCAAAATTACTGGAAGGTACCAAAACGGGGACTATTGACGTATTACTTGAAAATCAAGAAACAGAAGAACGAAAAACATTTTTAAAGTTTACCCCTGCACTTGTATCACATAATCATATCATCGTGGTAAGAAATTCCATTAAAGATATTAAAAATATTGGTGATTTGGAAGGAAGGAAAATTGCCGTTGTAAATAAGTTTGCAATTCAAGAGTATCTTTCAAAAGAATATTCCACCTACACTTTAGTTCCACTTATTAGTGATATTGAATGTTTGCAAGCAGTGTTAACCGGTCAAGTCGATGCCTATATTTGTCAACAAGCCATCGCAACCTATTACATAGCCAAAGATGGTATTAGTGGCTTGAAGATTGTAGGTGATGTGAATTATAAAAATGAGTTGGCAATAGCCAGCAGAAAAAGCCTAGACACATTAAATACAATTTTAATTAAAGCGGTAAATACAATTAGTAAGAAAGAGCGACAACAGGTATATAGTAACTGGCTTTCTTTTACCGTTGAACCGTTTTATCGTGAAACAAAGTTTTTGATAAGCATTTTCTGTATTTTTATTGTGATCATATTTTTTGCAATTTCATTTAATAGATTACTGCAAAAAAAGGTGAATCAAAAAACAAAAGAACTCCAAAAATCCAAAGAAATAGCCGAAGAAAATGAGGACAAGTTTCGGACTGTTTTTGGAGATAATCACACGATACAATTGTTGATTGAACCTGATACCGGAAAAATATTTGACGCAAACACTGCGGCCTGCGATTTTTATGGATATGAATACCGTGAATTAATTTCGAAGAACATTCAATCGCTCAACCAACTTTCCAAAGAGGAAATCATATATGAGATGCAAGAAGCGAAATTTCTAAGACGAAACTATTTTGAGTTTAGACATCAATTAGCCAATGGCATCATTAAAGATGTAGAAGTGTATTCTAATCCAATTATTATAAATAATAAACGTGTGTTGATTTCGACAATACATGATAGTACAGCGCGTAAACTTGCAGCAAATGAATTGATTAAAGCCAAAGAGAAAGCAGAAGAAAGCGATATTTTAAAATCAGCTTTTCTTGCCAATATGAGTCACGAAATCCGAACACCAATGAATGGCATACTTGGTTTCGCTGAATTGTTGAAGGAACCTAATTTAACGGGAGATAAGCAACAAAAATATATTGGTATCATTGAAAAAAGCGGGGAGCGTATGCTCAATATCATCAATAATATTGTGAATATTTCGAAAATTGAATCGGGGCAGATGGAAGTTCATATACAGGAATCTAATATCAACGAGCAAATTGAATTTATTTATACCTTTTTCAAACCGGAGGTGGAAGCTAAAGGGTTACAGCTTTCTTTTAGAAATGCATTGCCCTCCAAAGAAGCACTCCTCAGAACCGACCGCGAAAAGGTTTTTGCGATTCTTACTAATTTAGTGAAAAATGCTATCAAATTCAGTGAAAAAGGAGCCATAGAAGTGGGCTATCATAAAAAGGGTGACTTCTTGGAGTTTTATGTGAAAGACACGGGGATTGGCATCCCAATAGATAGGCAAGGATCCATCTTTGAAAGATTTATCCAAGCCGATATTTCCGATAAAAAGGCCTATCAAGGTGCTGGTTTAGGTTTGTCAATAAGTAAGGCTTATGTGGAAATGCTAGGTGGTCAAATACGCGTGGAATCAAAATTGGGTGAAGGAAGCTCTTTTTATTTTACACTTCCATACCAGCAAGAAGAATTACAATTAAATAGGAGTAATACTGAAACGAAACCATCTGAAACGGAGCGTCCAGTTAACACATTGAAAATATTAATTGTAGAGGACGATGAAGTATCAAAAGAGCTTATTTCCATTGCTGTCGGCAAATTTGGAAGGGAAATTTTGATTGCGAGAACGGGCCCCGAAGCAGTGGAAGCTTGCCTCAAGAACCCAGACATCGATTTGGTGCTGATGGATATTCTGTTGCCACAAATGAATGGTTATGAAGCCACCAGAGAAATTCGTAAGTTTAACAAGGATGTCATTATCATTGCACAAACGGCCTATGCTTTTGAAGGCGATAAAGAAAAGGCAATTGCTGCCGGTTGCCATGATTATTTGTCAAAACCCATTAAAACGGATCAATTGGAACAAATGATTCTTAAACACGGGAGTAAAAAGAGTTTAGAAGGCGCTAAAAATTAAAGGAGAAGGTTCGTCGTTCCATTTTACCCTTCCATGTTGTCCAGAAGGGGCAGCTGCCAATGGGGTTGTTCAAGATGTTACAAAAAGGTGAGAGGAACAACAAATGAAAAAACTCAAAATACTTCTTGCGGAAGATGATGAAACAACTAGGAAGTTGATGGCTATTCAAATGAATCCAATCAGTGAAGAAATCTTAATAGCAAGGACTGGGATAGTAGCAATAGAAGTTTACCGAAATAATTCCAACATCGATTTATTCTGATGGATATTCAAATGCCTGAAATTACTGGATATAAAGCAACGCAACAAATACGTAAATTCAATAAAGATGTTATTATCATAGCACAAACGTCTTTTTGTTTGGCTGGCGACAAGGAAAAAGCTCTGAAAGCGGGATGCAACGATTATATTTCTAAGCCTATTAACAAAGACAAATTGTTGGTGTTATTGCAACAGTACTTTAAAAACAATTAATTTTAGATTAAATCTGGAGCTAACTTAAAGGGATTTGAAACAGCAGTTAACGCTACAAAATTTCAAATAGAATTGATGAAATAAATACGGTGTCTCATAACAAAAATTTCGGCGATGCGTAGCGCCAAGCATAAACACGCTGTTGATTGTTACTGTGTTGTATATTAATGTAATAAAGGCATCTTAATAACCGGTATATATCTATTTGTAGTTTTTTTTTCTAATAAAGCTTATTTACCTTATGCTTATAGGTCTGTCCTATTGGGATTTTATGTTCGTTAATTTTAATTCTATTGCCTTCAATAAGTTTTATTTTATCAATAGCTACGATAAACGATTTATGAACTCTTAAAAAATTTCCATCCGTTAAAATAGTTTCGTAGTGAGATATTTTTTCATGGCTAACAATCATTTCATCATTCAAAAAAAGTTTGGTGTAGTTCCCAAATGCTTCTATATACAACAAGTCATTCAACTCAATTTGATGATGTTTTCTATCTCCTTTTACAAAGAAACGAGTCACATTATCGGTTGTACTGGAAACCTCTTTTATAATGGTTTTTGTAGTTGGTGTTTCCGAAATTTTATTTACAGCTTTTACCAAACGATCAAAACTAAATGGCTTTAAGATATAATCAACAACATTTAGCTCAAAGCCTTCTAAAGCATGTTCTTTATAAGCAGTAGTAATAATAGTTTTTGGAGGATTGGTTAATGTTTTTAAAAAATCCAAACCTTTAAGTTTGGGCATGTTAATGTCTAAAAATATGAAGTCAATGGAGTTTTTATTTAAAAACTCCATTGCTTCCATGGCATTGTAACAGTTCTTCTCCAACTGAAGATGAGGTAACATACTACAGAATTCTTCAATAATTTCGTGAGCTAAAGGCTCATCATCAATAATTAGATATTTAAGCATGTTTTGAAATTTTTAAAAACGTTTTATAGGTGTTGTTGGTTTTATCAACACTAAGTTCGTGTTTTTGATTGTACAATAAAGATAACCTTCTTTGAAGGTTTTGCAAACCAATTCCTTGAGATGGCTCTATTTCTTTGGCATCAAAATTATTCTCTATAATAAAATAAATAAAATCTTTATCTTCAAATAAATCGATATTGATATAAGCATTTTCAGTTAAGGTTTCAATTCCATGTTTAAAAGCATTTTCCAATAGAATGATAAATAGTAATGGCGTGATTGACAAATTAGTATCTATTTCGTGCTTAAAAGTTATTTCTACTGTTTTTTTATAACGAATTTTATGAAGCTCTATATAGTTATTTAAGTAGGCTATTTCGTCTCCAATCTTAACTGTTTCTTTTTCTCCTTCATAAATGGTATAACGCATCATATCAGATAATTTTAGGATAACATCAGGTGCTTGTTTAGAATTTTTGACTGTTAACGCATATAAATTATTCAAGGTGTTAAAGAAAAAATGTGGATTTATTTGTATTCTTAGTAATGATAATTCGGCTTTAGATTTTTCAGCTTTTAAATTTTGCAGCCATTTCCATTGCTCAAAAACCCAAACAAAAAATAAAATTGGAATAGGTAAAAAGAATATAATAAATGGAAAATCTTCCTTAGTTTTTAAATAGGCTTCCAAATCTCCAGAAAATAGTCTTAGATATAGAAAGTAGAGGAGTAAAGGAATATAGAATAACGCGATTAATTTCCAATATTTAACAATAAAGGAAGGGATTAACACATAGGAAAAACCAACCCAAAATCCCATCAATAAAATAAATGTTAGTGGGTTGTCAGGTATTTTCATATAACTGTCAAATATTAAGGCAACAAAAAATAGTACAATTAAACTTATTACTTTAACAACCGTTTTCCATTTTGTCATTAAATATGAATAAAAGTGAATGGGTAATGCGATTATCCAACCCCAAAACATAGTGTAAATAATAATTTCAAAGGACCTTTCTTTTGGAAGAATAATAACACCAATATCATGTAATAAATAGAATATTGGTACAATAATAAAAAAACCGAATATAAAAGCCTTGTATTTTTTTAAGAATGCGATCATAGTTCAAAAGTAAATAGGTTATCTGGTTTTAACAACTAATTGGACATACACCATCATAATTGATATGAACTAGCACTTTTTTTAGATGAGTTCAATTGAAAAAGAATATGCTATAGTGTAAGTCGATAATTATCCCATTTGTCATATTTAATTGAGTAGTAGTAGCGATCCTTATATGTTTGTCTCGAATTTTGAAATAACAATTTATGAAAACTTTATTCAATAAAGCAACACAAAGTTAAATGAAAATTCAATTGGTTTAGAAAGGAATATCCGATGATGTTTCAAATATGATAAATCAAGTTGAACCTTAAATATATAATCGATATGAATACTTTAATAATAGAAAATTTATCAAAAACGTACCCTAATGGTGTAAAAGCACTTGACAATATCAATTTAAAAATAGCCAATGGGATGTATGGTTTGTTAGGTGCAAATGGAGCAGGTAAATCTACTTTAATGAGAACGATAGCTTCCTTGCAAGAACCAACAACTGGGAGTATTACTTTCAATGCTACGGATGTATTAAAACAACCACAAAAAATTAGAGAACAGTTAGGTTATTTACCACAAGAGTTTGGTGTGTATCCAAAAATTTCTGCTGAAAAATTATTGAATCATTTGGCAGTTTTAAAAGGAATCTTAAATAAAAAGAAGCGTAAAGAGCAAGTGACTGCGTTGTTGCAGCAAGTAAATTTATACCAACACAGAAAAAAGTCAGTATATACTTTTTCTGGTGGAATGCGTCAGAGATTTGGTATTGCACAAGCTTTGTTGGCAAATCCACAATTAATAATTGTAGATGAACCTACAGCTGGTTTAGATCCTGAAGAAAGTAATCGATTTTTAAATCTGTTGAGTGAAATAGGAGAAAATGTAATTGTTATTCTTTCAACGCATATTGTGGAAGATGTAAGAAACTTATGTCCTAAAATGGCAATACTTTCTAACGGTCAAATTATTTCAGAAGGAAATCCAACGGAATTAGTAGCAAGTATCGAAGGAAAAATTTGGACAAAAATAATCCCAAAAACAGCGCTAGAAATTTATAAAAAATCATTGAATGTTATTTCCACAAAATTAATATCAGGAAAAACTCAAATTAGAGTGCTATCCGTGGATAAACCAGCAACGGGATTTGAAAGTATTATTCCAAATTTAGAAGATTATTATTTTGCAACGTTGTTCTATCAAACAGCAAAAACGATATAAGTTATGTTTAAAAAATTATTACAATTCGAAGTTTTTTACCAATTAAAACAACGTGCTTTTCCAATATTTGCAATTTTATTTTTAGCATTAGGTGTATTTGTTGGAAGACAAGGTTTTGCACCTAAAGGAATCAATTTTAATTCCGTATATCAAGTATATTTCCATGCAGGTATTTTTACTTTAGGAAGTGTTTTTGTGATTATGTTTTTTGCTATTAGCGCAATGTTAAGAGATAAGCAATACAATATGGAAGGGATGCTTTATAGTTCTTCTATTCAAAAAGTACATTATTTCTGGAGTCGATTTTTAGGAACGTTTATATTTAGTGTATTGGCTTTTTCGCCCTATTTGTTGGGCTATATGTTTGGTAATTATTTTTCGGATTTAGATCCAGAACGTATTGCCGATTTTCAGTTGATGACCTATTTGCAACCATGGTTATATATTATTGTACCAAACATTTTTATTTGCTCAAGCATTGTGTTTTCTGTTAGTACATTAACAAAAAGCAAT
>Ga0209292_1004022_pt1 | contig 15821 bp, 9 predicted proteins | sample GOMGulsemesocosm_2_FD_184634 | JGI IMG/M metagenome (GOLD analysis project Ga0209292, IMG submission 184634) | Methane-oxidizing microbial communities from mesocosms in the Gulf of Mexico - GOM9C Gulf of Mexico (SPAdes) (version 2) | ecosystem: Environmental > Aquatic > Marine > Cold seeps... | reverse complement strand
ATAGCAACATCATTGCTCGTTGGAACATATGCAAATGCAACTTTAATAACAGAAAGTACTGTTTCAGCAACAGGTAACTTTAACAACAGTGCAAACTTGATAAACAATGAAATCGTTCCTGAAGAATATACTCGTTGGACGACACCGACCAATGTTTGGTGGAAAGGGGTAACTCAAACATTCACATTAGATTTTGGTCAGTTGTATAATATTGATGATGTTTTGGTATCTGTAGATAATAATGACTTTTATGACGTAACTTGGTCGAACGATCAGGAATTGTGGACGAATTTATTTACTATTACGCCAAGTGATGGCGAAATTACAGAACGTAAGGGCGGAATGGATACTATGTCTTCAGATATTACGCATAATGAATATCTAGCTGCAATTGATTTTTCTAGTGTACAAGCAAGATATCTGCGGATACAAGCGACAGGTGGCGACAACTCTTATTCAATTGGTGAGTTTCAAGCATTCGGAAGTGAAGTTGCTAGTGTTCCAGAGCCTACCTCATTTGCTATCTTTGCTCTAGGTATGATGGGTCTAGCTTCTCGCAGGTTTGTTAAAAAGTCATAGTTAAACTCTGTTAAACTACCCGATAATTAATGAAGGATAAAATGATGTGTGGTAGGTTTAATGCTACTTTTGATAGCGGAGTTAAAAAACTTTATACCAGCTTGAAAATTAACAAAGTTATCGATAAGCCAATTGATAGTCGCTTTGTAAAAGCTGCTGATACCGTTTCTGTCATTAGAAATGTAGGTGAACAACGCCGAGTAGAAAATGCAACATGGTGGTTATTATTAGATCAAACAGAAAACGGGTTTAAGCCTTCCCAATATACATCATTTAATACACGTTACGATAAGCTGAATATTCCAAGAAGTGCTGGCTATCAAGCCTTCCGTTGTTCACGATGTATTATTGCGGTTAAAGGTTTCGGTGAAACTGAATTTGTAAATAAAAAGCCTGTTCATTATTACGACATGGAAGCAGAATCAGGTGGTTTACTACTTGGAGGTTTGTGTCGTGAATGGCAACATCAATCCACAGGTGAAGTTAAACTTAGCTGCTCGGTTATAACTCTTCCACCGCATGAAAAACTAAAGCATATTCACAGTAAAGCAATGCCATTGATATTACCTCAAGATTCATCACTTGTAGATAAGTGGCTAAACCCTCACGTTTATGAAACTGATCAATTTGAACATCTACTGAAAGCCAACTTACCGCAAGCATTAATTGCCCATCGAATTGATAGGCCAATGACTCATCAGGTGATTTCAAAATCATTACGAATAACTCAGGACTGAAATAACGAAGCATTAAGTTCTATGCCTGAAAGTTGTCTCGTAAAGTTATTCATTTAACGCATTCAATAAATACTTAATTTTATAGCTGTCGTATAGCAATGCCGTTAATTTCCCACCAAACGATCTTAGCTTGTGTCTTTGACGCTATATTGTCAGATAGATGACAGCCTTTTGTCGCCAATCTGACATGAATAGGCCATAAGGGCTAAAGATTTATTTCTATATTATGGCTTTATCAATCAGGAAATGCATAAGGGTAACTCGATGGAATTAAACAAAAATAAAACTCATAAACTAAGGCTTAAAAATGGTAGGGGTCATGAAAAGTTAGTTGGACCTTCTGGGGGAAGCATTGGAACAATCCAGATAGTAGATAAAGCAGGTAAATATTCATTAGAAACAGTCAAAGCATTAGCATACGTTTCTCAGGTTCAACTAGGGGTAATCAACACTGAAAAAGAGAACCAATTAAAGGGTAAGTTAGAATATTTTAGATCTGTAAATGAGGTATCAAAATGCCTCAAATAGTCAAAAAATGTTCTTATAGAAAAATTCGGTTGCTGCTTTGGGGGATATTATTTACTTGTATTGGTGGGCTTATTGTACTCTGGTGGTTTCCGAGTATGTTAGCTCGAGCAATTTCAGAACCCATGGATTATGAGCCTTTGCCTATTGTTGGGGTTGAAATGGAGTGTTTCGATGAAACGTCTCCGGTAGTTTGGTCATATTGCATAAACAAAGTGGCAACTAGCGAAAATAAAACACTTGTCTATCATTTTCATGGCCGTCGAGGGAACGCGACTTGGTGGAACGATGATACTTATTACTCGGGAGAGGTTTTTCGCGTTTGGCAAGCAATGGGGATTTCTCCTCCAACTGTCGTCAGTATATCATTCGGCCCGTTATGGTTACTTAAAGAGCAATCGCTTTTAGATACTTTTGTAGATACTGTGATGCCACGCATAGAATTATCTATCGGTACTCCCATTGATAAAAGGCTGGTTGTTGGAGAGTCTATGGGTGGGATTAATGCTCTATTGGTCTGGCTTAAAACAGAAGCTAAGTTCTCTGGTGCAGCGGCGCTTTGTCCTCCTTTGCCAACTATATCTCCTATGGCATCTTTAAACGAAATGGTGACTTATGTAAGTAAAAAAGAAACATCATTCAAGCGTGCCATGATGATGATAGCTATTGGCCGTTCATTTTTTAATAACGAACGAAGTTGGCGTGAAAATAACCCTTTAGAAGTTGTGATTAGGGCTGACTTAACTGAAGCAGGAGCACTTTATTTAACCTGTGGGAAATTGGATGACTGGGGATGTATGGATGGTTCGTTACAGCTGGCTACTGTTGCTAAAAAGAGGGGCGCCAGCGTGGAATGGTATCCAAGAGAAGGGGGGCACTGCGATATAGACCCTGTATCACTTGCACAATTCCTTGGTGGCACTGGGCTAAATTGAAACTACCTATATAACTGATTTTTTGACCAGGATAAGACGGTTTGGATTTGAATGTGGAGTATTTATAAAGTCGAATCTACTTAACATCTAGTGACTCCCGTTTAGGAGTGTAACTAATGTGATGATTCAAACCGATCTTATTGTTTTATAGAATATATTTTATTGAATTTAGTATGCCTTCGACATAAAAAATATTAGCATGGGGATAAATATTGCATACTAACATTGCTCAGTTAGAAAAAAATTATAACGTAAACAGGAAAAGATAATGAATATAATTAAGTTGCTCCTCTCGCTATTAGTTCTGCTACTTAGCATTAATAGTGCGTCCGCACATGTATCTAATTCTGATGCATTATCGCTCATTCCTGCCCCAAATCACCTAACGCGCCAAGAGGGTGATTTTCTGTTAACAAATAGCACCAAAATAGTAATCAATAACGAAGAAGGTTTATCGGTAGCTGAATATTTTGAGCACTTTATTAATCCCGCGACCGGGATGTCGCTAGAAATAATCACGGATAAAAATACTAAAGCGGATCGGACTAATACAATTCACTTATTAATAGACTCAAGTGTAGAAGGTGACGAGGCTTACTCCTTAATTGCAAGTGTGAACAATATTGTTATCAGAGCCAGTACTAAAGCAGGGCTATTTTATGCAACACAATCGTTAAGACAATTATTACCCTCAGCCATTGAAAAACGTATCCCAATAAATAATGTCACTTGGAAAATACCAGCAGTTACGATTAACGATAGTCCTCGTTTTGAATATCGTGGCATGCATTTGGACGTGGGACGTCATTTTTATCCAACCAAGTTTATTAAAAAATATATCGACCTTATCGCTGCGCATAAAATGAATCGTTTTCATTGGCATCTTACGGAAGATCAAGGCTGGCGTATTGAAATAAAAAAATATCCCAAGCTGACTCAAATCGGTGGTTACCGAAAAGGAACTGTATATGGCCATGCTTATGATGAAGGTGGGCGTGACGATAACTTACAATACGGTGGTTTCTATAGCCAAAAAGAAATCAAAGACATCGTTGCCTATGCTAAACAGCGTAATGTCACTATTGTTCCTGAAATAGACTTACCAGGTCACTCAGTTGCCGCATTAGCTGCTTATCCTGAATTAGGACTAGGTTGTACACAAGATACCTTTAATGTACGCATCCAGTGGGGCGTATCAAAAGATATCTACTGCCCAAGTGAGGAAACCTTCACCTTTATTGAAGATGTTTTAAACGAAGTCATGGATTTATTCCCAAGCGAATACATTCATATTGGTGGTGATGAAGCCCCTAAAGATCGTTGGAAAAAAAGTAAAACGGCACAAAAAGTAATGAAAGACAATGGTTTGAAAGACGAACACGAATTACAAAGCTATTTTATAAAACGCGTTGAAAAAATGCTAACCAAACGAGATCGCAAACTCATTGGTTGGGATGAAATACTAGAAGGTGGTTTGAGCGAAAGCGCCACTGTAATGTTTTGGCGCAGCTGGGGCGAACACTTCAATAATATTAAAACCGTTCTAGAGCAGGGTAATCCAGTAATCATGACACCGGTTAGCCACCTATATTTTGATTATTATCAGTCAGAGTCCATGGATGAGCCTAAGGCTTGGGGGTCATATTTACCGCTTAAAAAAGTATATTCTTATGATCCCATTATCGAAGGTATCAGCGAAAAACAAGCCTCACAAATAATGGGCGCACAAGGTAATGTTTGGACCGAATATATTCCCACCGCTCGCATGGTTGAATATCGTTCACAACCACGAATGGCAGCAGTAGGAGAACTAACTTGGTCAAGCAAAAAGCATAAAAACTGGGAGAGTTTCGTTACACGTTTAGACGGACATTTTTCTCGTTTAGATGCAATGGATGTTAACGCTGCGCGTAGTGTTTATAACGTTCATGGAGAGCTCAGTGAAGACAGAAAAATACTTTCACTTGAAACCGACGGAGGGAATCATCAAATCCGCTATACCCTTGATGGCAGTGTGCCTAATTATAAATCGCCTCTATATCAGCAAGCGTTTATTTTAGACAAAACCACTCATGTGAGGGCGATTGCAGAAAATAAATCGACGCTCGATCATTTTGGCGATTATAAACTAAGTTATATAAACCACCTTGCGGTTGGGAAAAAAATAACATTTTCAAAAAAGTCACACAAAAACTTTCATGAACAGGGCCAAAGTATTTTAACTGATGGGCATATCTCTTATAACCGTCATCATATGCGTATGAAAAATCGCTGGGTTGTTGTTCAAGGAGAAGATGTAAAAGCTGTTATCGATTTAGAAACAGCACAGAATATTTCTAAAGTCAGCTTTGGCATTCAGCCAAGTATTGGTGTGCGTTTTAAGTCACCACAATATGTGGTTATAGATGTTTCAACGGATGGGAATAGCTGGAAAACTGTTAGTGAAAAAGACACAAGTATGGCATCAAAAAATGGGCGAACATCAATTGAATTCCCTTTTGATATTATTAGCGCACGTTATGTTCGTATCACAGCAATCAAAGCACACCGTTTTGATGAATTCATTGTTGAATAGCTAAGATCTGGCCGAAGACTGACAGCATACTTGATACTGTCAGTCTTGTTTTATTCGGATAAAGTGAGTTCAATTACTTCTTTCTTTGCTGTAATACGAAGCTCAAGCAATGAATGTGTTTGATTAATGTCAGTTAGATAATCTACGTTCTCAGGTAGTTCTCTTAAAATTTGAAATGTGTCTTTGTTAAGATCATACAACCACAATCGATTTTCTTCATTAATACCATAAATTATATTATCTTTAATAACGAATCGTTTTGAGGAACCTTGACCCTCTAATGATTCGATCAATTTGTCTTCTGCAGGACCCGGTTGCCAAAATCGATTCTGGTAATCAGTATAAATTAATCGGCCATCTTCGCTGTTTTGCGCCCATCTTACTTTCTTATGGGTTAGAACTTCGTACTCTACGTTAGTTAGATTTAGCTCCACAAATTTTGAAACGCCTGTGATATTGGTAGTCAACAAAGCTGTGTTTTTTTCACTATCCCATTGAAAAAGTCTCTGTACAGGTGGCTCAAATGAGGAGCTTTGTTGACGTTTGTCTAAAAATACTTGAGTAAGCGTTCCATTGGCATTGACCAAAATACTTTTACCATCAGCCGCCCAGTCTATTCCTCGAACTAATGTATTGCTGGGAAATGTGCTAATTAGTTGTGAGTCACTACCGTTTGTTGTCCATAGTTGATCCTCTCCTGTACGTTCTGAGATGAAGGCTATTAGATCACCATTTGGTTGGAAAATCGCATGTTCCTCTCCAACTCTTGAACGAGCAACTGTTGGATAAATAGCGTTTTTGTTTGATTGGGTATGCCCCTGTTGGGGTAACGTATTTATCTGAGACGAATTATCTGGAGCTAGTTGATGTAGAGGTATCGACGCGATATCACTGTCGTACGTCTTTTTAATCAAGAGTAATCGTCTACCTTCAGGGTGAAAATTGGGATCCTCCACTTTAAAGTCTAGGGATAAGTTAACTCTACTGACTTTACCTTCATAAGATAAAGTAAAAAGGTGTCTTGCTGAGCTGAAGATTAATTGCTTGTTTAAAGGATCAAAATTTGCCCTGACAAATCTGAATTTAGTAAATCCTTCCGGAAACTCTATTGGGTAGCTGGACAAAATTTCACCATCAGGTTTGAGCATTTCAATATAATATTGGCCATCATCGTGGACACTGGTTACAGCGATAAGTTTTTCGGTGGAAGAATAATCGAAACCAATCACACTGCCTTCCTTAAGCTCGAATAGACTTGTACTTTTGTTTTCTTTAATCGAATAATTTGTTAGCTTCCAACGACTTGATGATTTTTGCATTACCGCAATATTATCTTGATCAATCCATATTGGATCTCTAAGTTCTGAATCTTTACATTCCACCATTAATGTTGATAGTTGCGGGTTTACAAGTGCCTTTTCAAAATCCAAACTCATCAAATTGTAGCAATTTTTCTGGGTAATCGGTTTGTCGCAATCTTCGGTCGCAATAAATATCAGTTTCTTTCCATCATTAGAAAAACTATGGCTACCGTAACTACCGAGGTTTTTGGTTAGTTGAGTTTCTTGTTGAGTTCTGATGTTTTTTGCCCATAAATTGTTAATACAGAGTTTTTTAATATAACGATGGAAAACAACGTATTGGCCATCAGGTGAATAGACAGCTGCATATTCTTTATCGTCAGTGGCAGTAAGTGAATGTATTTTATTGAAGGATAATGGCGAAATTTTCTTAGGAGCAAGATATTGATTACTAATAATAACGAGAAAAATTATTCCAAGCACGAGAGAAATCAGTCTCAATGTAGATTTAGAAAGCCTTGGACTATCAGATTTATCAGGTTTATTAGGTGTAGCAGTATCACTATTGGATTCTGTAACAATAGGGTCGACGACTACCGTCTCTTGGATACTTTTGGGGAGTACCGAGGCAGGTTTGTCATGCCATTTAACATCACACTCTAAGCTATATCCTTGTTTAGCATGCGTCTTAATATAAGATTGTAGCTGATTGTCTTGTCCTAATACTTTTCTTAGTTGTGCGATGCTTCTTTGTAATGTATTGGGTGTAACAACAGTATCTGGCCATACTGTAGAAAGTAACTCGTCGTAACTAACCACTCTCCCTTGGTTTTCAGCCAGATAGGTTAAAACTGCTAAGGCTTTAGGGGCAATAGTTTGTGATTGCTCTTTTTGAGTGACTTGATTTCTAGATAAATCGACAAAGAAATCACCTACCCAATACTGTAAAACCATAAAACCTCTTACCGAAATGAAAGTTGCTACTCAGTGTTGAGTATTATAAAGAGCAGTTATCTTAGCATAGTTGAGGGGGGCGTTTAAATGTTGATTTGTAACAGCATGATAATTAACAGATAGTTTAGTGTCGTTTGAACGTCAGATAAAAATAATCAGTACGTCAGGTATTTTAGTTTTTATTGATGAAAATTTACCTCAACCCACAACTGACAAGAACAACCTTATGAATAACTACCATTAAACAGACATAACTTTACATGCAGATAATAATATACAAATGGATAAATTGAAGAATACAAAGCAACACTTAATTTACATGTAAAGTAGGAATAAATCAAAGCGCTGACTTTTTGGCATAAGCAATCTTGATACTCATAAAGAGTTTGCTATTTTGTCAATGACAGTGGTGTTAATTGAATATATTTCTCATCCCTAAATACCACCGCTTATCCCCATACACCATCCATTAGGCCTTTGAAGGTTCAATCTGATCATAAAAAACGTTAGTTTATTCATCTCGAAATATTAGCAATAATAGAAGTTATGACTACAAACACATATGAAACGAACGATTTAAGATTGTCTGAATTAGACTGGTTAAGAGTTATATTGATTTTTGCAGTATTTATTCATCATGTCTGCATGCCTTTCAATGGTGATGGGTGGCATATCATGAATAATGAATCAAGCAAGGTACTTGATGACATTATGGTTTATTTTGAACAAATAAGATTACCTATGTTATTTTTTATCTCAGGGGTGGGTTCTGTTATTTTATTGTCAAAAATAACAGTAAAACAATTTGTGAAAGATAAATTTTTTAGGTTATTTATCCCTCTTTTTGTGGGTATGTTGTTGGTTGTCCCTCCACAAAGTTATATTGAAAATATTGCTGACTTCCAATCATATTGGCAAGCGTTTCCACAGCTTGCATTAAAGTTCCAAACCAACCATCTTTGGTTTATAGAATACCTTATTGTATTTTCCTTACTTGCAATTGCTTTAAATAAATTTCTAAGTTCATCGTTAGGTAAGATAGTTGTTCATTCAGTGCATAAATTATCAAATTATAAAATTGGTTTGTACTTACTTGTAATATTACTGGTCGTTATAAAAGTGTATTTTTCTTTAATTTTCCCTAGTGATGATAATAAGATTGAAAATCTGTCCTCATCTTCATTTTATTTTTTCTTCTTCCTATCAGGTATGATTTTTATTAGGAATAAAGATCTCTGGCATGCGGTATGCGAACATAGATTTTATAATTTGATGTTATTGCTTTTTAGTACAGTGGCTTTTTATTCATATTATTATGCGCCGAATCTTAGTGATTATTTGTCAATAGATACTCGTTGGGTAATATGGTGGATTGTTTGCTGCTTAGTTGCTTGGTCTGCACTGTTAACCATTTTAGGTTACGCACAGTTTTATTTAAACAAAACACCTAACTGGATTAGACAAAGTAATGAACTGATTTACCCTTTTTATATTTTTCATCAAACGGTAATTGTCGTCATTGGTTATTATGTAATTGACTGGCAAGCACCAATATTTTTGAAAATAATTTTACTTTTTGTTTTATCATTTTCAGTAACAAGCGCGATTTGTTGGTTTATTATTAAGCCCTTTAATTCACTTAGGTTTTTATTTGGTTTAAGGCCAAAACGTAAAACTTCATGAATCGATATATGAATCCTTACTTTAAGTCATAAGGGGTGAATAGCTTGGATTTCACGCTTATTTATCGTATATCTTGCCAATAAAATACTTTGATTATGTTAAATATAAACATATATTGACTGTGTGAATGTACAGTCACTTATTTCCAGCGAGAGAAGAATATTTAATGTTATTCGATATAAGTCGCCATGAATCCCTCACTACTACATTATGGGATATCGAGCTTGTTCAAAAAGAAATATTATCGATTATTGATGATATAGAGGAATCAGTGTTACCTAATGCATCTTGGCCAACACACCCTCTCGATGCTGAAAGTTATCCTAGGGTTGGACCAAAATGGTCTGCTTATGCGGGGTCAGCAGGAGCTATTCATGGTTTACAAATTTTAAAAAACTATCGCTATAAAATAAACGACTTATCGCATTTATTGGCTGAAGTTCATTCGTCATTTGTAAAGTTTCCTGATGTATCGGTAGAGCCTGGTTTGCAAATAGGTGAAATCGGCATTTTGGTACCAAGATTATTAGCAGAGCCTGAGAATAAAGCTGTTTCTGAATACCTTTTAAGGCGCATGGAAGAAACTATTGATCTTCCTCTTTATGAAATAACGTCAGGACAAAGTGGAATGATGCATGCTGCATTAGCACTTTATCGTAAGACAGGCGATAGCTGCTGGAAAAACATATTCGTTAAAGGCGCAAGCTCATTAATGGATAACTGGAAAGAAGATACCCAAACAAAGGAATGGCATTGGCAAAGTCAAGTATTTGGGCCTAAACGACATTATTATGGAGCCTGCCATGGCATAACGGGTAACGCTAATATTCTATTACAAGGAGCAGACTTATTACCTAATAATTCTAGTGATCTTGTCATCGACCGTACAATTTCCACACTAAATATTTCAGCTAAAAATGAAGCCAATTTAACAAATTGGGTTCTCTGTACTAAACCCAATATTGATAAATTACTGGTACAGTGGTGCCATGGCGCTGCAGGTATTGTTACTGCAATGGCGAGGACTCCCATCAGTAATTCAGCAAACTCTGAACTACTTGATGATTTATTAGATAAAGCCGGTCAATTGGTTTGGCAAGCAGGTCCACTAGTGAAAGGCGCTAATATTTGTCACGGAACGTCAGGTAACGGCTACGCATTTTTATATTTATACAAAAGATCAGGAAACACTGTTTGGCTAGATAGAGCAAGAAAGTTTGCAATGCATACTATAGAGCAGAGTCAGAAAGATCGTTTACATTACGGGCAAGGCCGATACACATTATGGACAGGAGATGTAGGACTTGCTATTTATTTACATCATTGCTTATATCCGGCTGATGCAGCTATCCCAGGCTTAGATTTGTTTTAAAAGTACGGTATTTATTAAACATGCAATTAGGAAAACTGGCGACCTTTATCACATGATACTCATTGAGATATATTAATAATTTTAGTGATAGCATTTCCTTTATTAATGTAGGGAGTAAACACTATATTAATTTTATTTGGCATATTTCAATAACGTTACTTATGCACCCAACGCTTTCCCTCGAGTCTTTACATCCTTTCGTTTGTTACATGATTAATAATGTCAAATACAACAATACTAACTTCTTCAAACAATCTCTTTAAGTTAGCGTGTTAATGTTGAGCAAGTGCTGTTTATCCAGAGTTCAGGTTATTTAATCCTACGACTTAAACGACCACTTTACTGCAAAAAATCATCCATCTTGAATAAAAATCAAAGCACTGATAATCCGATGACAAGCTATTTTTGTTAAAAACATGTTTACACTATTGTGTTTTATAATGTGATAATATAACATCTTTGTGATTGTAATATTATCACATAAAAATATAGGTTGAAGATGAATAAACTTACATTGTTGGCAAGTGCATTTGCCATAGCAACAGCAAGTACCCAAGTACTTGCTGAGCGAATAACAGGGCTGATTACCAACGAAGAAGGTAAAGTAGTTAGTGGGGCCGTAGTTAAAATTATGGGTACTAACATTGAAGGGATTACTGATAATACTGGGAGGTTCAACCTTATAGTTAAGCCTGGCAAATATGAAGTACATGTCGTTGCAAAGGCATACGTACATAAAAATATTCAAGTCGACTTAAAAGAAAATAAAACTTCAACGTTTACAGTGCAATTGGATAAATCAGCTATTGAAATTATTGATGTTAACGCTACTCCTTTTCATAGCTCAAATATAGAATCAGCTCTACCTATTACTGTACTACACGGTGAAAGCCTACGTATGCGTCAAGCTAATACCTTGGGTGATACCTTGAGTAAAGAAGTTGGGGTGCACAGTAATTTTCATGGTGGTGTTGCCGGTACTCCTATTATTCGAGGTTTAGATGGACCTCGTGTAATGATTACACAAAATGGTTTAGATGCTGGAGATGCTTCTCGCGTTGGTCCAGACCATGCGGTATCAACTGAAACTTCAACTAGTGAACGTATTGAAGTATTACGTGGCCCAGCAACACTCTTTTATGGTAGTGGTGCTATTGGTGGCGTCGTTAATCTTGTTGACGAGCGAGTGCCAACCAGTAAAGAAACGAAAGCTGAATGGTTAACTGAACATAATTCAAATAACGAGCAGTCTTTAGTTTCAGGCTCATTGAATAGCAGCGTTGGTGATGTAGCATTCCATATAGATGGTTTCTATAGAGATAGCGAAAACTATCAAATACCTGAGAAGGATGGTGTTGATGAAGTTGACAATTCAGCAGCCGAGTCGAGTGGTTTCACTTTAGGTACAAGCTACTTACTTAACAATGGTTTTATTGGTGTTTCTTACCAAAATTTAGAACAAGAATACGGCATACCAGGCCATAACCATGGCGATGAAGAAATTGAGGTCTTTGCCGATCTAACACAGAACCGTTGGCAATTATTAAGTGAGTTAAATATTGGCGGTAATGTTATAAAATCACTAAATACCAAGGTTGCCTATACAGATTACCGGCATACTGAAGTTGAGTTAGGTGTCGTTGGTACTACCTTTGACAATAAATCTTTAGAAACACGGTTTGAAATACTACATCAAGACTTTTTCGATTGGCGTGGTGGTTTAAGTATTCACTATAAACAAAGCGATTTTACTGCGGTTGGTTCGGAAGCATTTACACCGCCATCTGAAACCAATTCACTTGCATTAGCATGGATCGAAGAGCGTCACTTTGGTGATTTTCTCTTACAACTTGGTGCACGTATTGAACGTACCGAGGTTACTGCCCCAAAAGTACGCTTACCGGAGCTTGAGTTATTTGAACAAGAACACGATGACCATAGCTCTCATGATGACCATGGCTCTCATGAAGAACAGCACATGACGCGTAACTTCGATGTTAAGCATGTTTTTACTCCGGTTAGCCTATCTGCAGGCTTAGTTTGGGACTTCAATGATGGCTATAATCTTGGTTTGTCATTATCTCATTCTGAACGTGCACCATCTGCATCAGAGTTATTATCCTTTGGGCCTCATATTGGTACGGGTTCATATGAAATAGGTGCTTTATTTACCTTACATGACGGTCCTAATGAAGAACCACACTTTGGCCTAATTGGCCACGATATAGTCATGGAAACGGCGACCAATATTGATATAAGTCTCCGGAAATTCAAAGGTGATTTTGGTTTTATTCTAAACGCTTTTTATAACCAAATTGATGACTATTACTACGAACAAGCGACAACGTTGTCTGCAGGTGATGGTCACGATCACAGTGCCCATGATCATGGTGGTCACGATGATGGGGAAGAAGTTCATACCTTGCCATTGTTTATCTTTACAGCTCAAGATGTAACCTTGCATGGTTTTGAAGCGCAAGCCGTTTGGCAAGTTACTGATGAGCTTTCTTGGAAAGTTCAGGGCGACTTTATTCGTGCTAGCTTAAATTCTGGCGGAGATTTACCCCGTACACCACCAGCACGCCTAGCAACAGAGCTTAGCTATCAAGGTGAAAACATCTCTGCTGATTTATTTATTAGCAATAATTTTAAACAAACAAATACCGCAACACTAGAAACCTCAACTGATAGCTATGTAATGGTTGACGCTAACATTAATTATCATTTTTCTATAGGCCAGCATGACTTAGCGGTTTACCTGAAGGGTATAAATTTAACTGATGAATATGCGCAAGTGCATACTTCATTTTTAAAGGATTTAACACCGCTAGCTGGGCGTTCATTAGCGATTGGCTTACGTGGCTCATTTTAGTTTTTCCAGTCATTTACTTGGCTGAACTTAGGATATTTTAAAGGAACATCATGAACAAATTTACGTTAAATACTATAGTGCTAGCTCTTTCTTCACTTACTTTAGTTGGGTGTGGAGATAGCGAAACAACTATTACTGAATTGACACCAACCGTTGTTGATGACGGAGATGATCATCATGGCGAAGAAGCAGGTAAAGGACGTTTGGCCATCGCTGATAAAGACAATGCTTTAGTACATATTTTTAACCTAGAGGACAATAGCTTAGTTGAATCAGTAGCTATTACAAACCCAGCAGCAAAGTTGCATGCTAGCCCAGAAAATAGGTATGCTATTGCAGTTCAAACTGATGCAAATAAGTACGGAAATATTGAATTTATTGATGGCGGAGTCTGGCAAGAACCACATGGTGACCATTTTCATCAACACGAAGATGTGCCTATTGTATCTAGCTTTACTATGGAAGGTGTTAAACCAGCTCACTATGTACCACGTGGTGATAAAACTGTGTTATTTTTCGATGGTACTGAAGAATCTGGCACTTCTGGTTTTTTTAACCTTTTAAGTGATGAAAGTATTGCCGCAGAAGAAGTGATTGCAGAGTACAAGTTTGATACTAATTTACATGGAACAGCAGAAATTCGTGGAAATTCTGTTATAACAGCATTACGTACACCTGAAGATAGTGATGATGATACGTACCCTAGCCAAATAATACTGTTAGAGACACATGATGACCATTTTCATCAGGAACAAACTTTTGATGTTACTTGCCCTGACTTACATGGCAGCCATCAAACTGAAAACCATATAGCTTTTGCTTGTGATGATGGCATTTTAACTATTGCTCAAAACGGCTCAACTTTTACTGATAGTAAAATTGCTTATCCAGCTGATGTTCCTGAAAGTAAGCGTATTTGGACCCTTAAAGCGAGTGAACATAACCCTAACTTCTTAGGTTTAACGCCACGTGGTATCTTTATAATTGACCCTGTTGCTCAAAACATGAGTCGTTTTGAACGCCCTGCAGAGGAAAATGATTACTTCCCACGGTATGCATTTGATGGTCATCAAGAACACTTTTTATTACTTGATAAAAATGGTGCCCTAAACGCGTATAGTGCTGAGCATAACTGGGAACTTGAAAAAACTATTCCGGTATTTGAAACACTTGCTGATGATGTAAGACCACTGATTATTAGTTCAAAAGCACACGAGCTTATTTATATAATTAACGGCCAAGAAGTCACTACGGTTGACTTACATGAGGGTGAAGTTGTTGGTCATTTCGATTTGGACTTTATGCCAAGTCAGGCTGCATGGTTAGGTGTTGCTGTTGAAGAAGAACACGAACATTAAACCTTAACTTACTCGTTACACTACCCCTACTTATTAGCCACATCTTATGTGGCTTTTTTTTAAATTAATCCGTCCTCAAACTAATAGTTCACTTTATTGGATTTTACTGTAAGCACTTGATGTATATTTTAGTGTGGATATTTCAATAATCGGTGTTACTTCTGCATTCACGTCCAATCATAAATAACCTGAACTCTGGATAAGCAGCACTTGCTCAACATTCCCTTTTATTCCATTATCAGCGTTAAAACGTCGATAAATAGCCCGCTATTCATAAACGTTTGCCTTGATAATGGCATAAAATGAAACATTGATAGAGCATTTAGCTACTACAAGTTTGTAGTTATTTCTGTTTAACCATCCAAGCCATTGATTTTACTCTAACATCAAACACTCATTATCCAGAGTTCAAGTTAAATATAAACTACAATAAAATTGAATACATAATAATGTCACCCTCATGATAATTATTATTTTGTTTTATTTTCAACCCCGATGACACAAAAGTGTTTTTCTTGCGACTAACTTAATATCTAAATAAATAACCCATGCGGATTAATATGCATAAAGCGTTTGAACAAATGATTATTGATAGCAAAGGACGAATTCATTATATCGTCTCGCGTTATAGTCATGCGGGCGAATTTGACGATATGTATCAAGAAATCCTTTTACAGTTATGGCGAAGCTTCGACTCTTTTCAAGGACAAGCGAAACGTGAAACATGGGTATATAAAATTGCATTAAACACAGCTTGTACTTTTGTGCGTACATCAATAAAGCACAAAGAGATAGCAAGCACACTGGTAAATAATGTCATGAGCAGTGTTCAACCAGGACAAGAAAATTGTCAGGCTGACATTCTTAATAATTTTATGAATCATTTAAATGATACTGATGCGAGTATTTTAATGATGTATTTAGATGGCT
>Ga0209292_1004018_pt1 | contig 15837 bp, 17 predicted proteins | sample GOMGulsemesocosm_2_FD_184634 | JGI IMG/M metagenome (GOLD analysis project Ga0209292, IMG submission 184634) | Methane-oxidizing microbial communities from mesocosms in the Gulf of Mexico - GOM9C Gulf of Mexico (SPAdes) (version 2) | ecosystem: Environmental > Aquatic > Marine > Cold seeps... | reverse complement strand
TCACTGAGACTAACATGCCCCCTTTTTTAAGTAGCGCCCATGAATCGTCTTGTACAGCCCCGCCCATGGTATCAAGCACTAAATCAACCGCTTCAATCTGCTGACTTAACGGCCCTTTTGTATAATCAACGGCTTGGTCTGCACCTAACTCAGTTAATAAGGCTTGATTAGCTGCAGAGGCTGTTGCAATCACTACTGCGCCTTTTGCTTTAGCAATTTGAATCGCTAAGTGCCCCACTCCACCAGCCCCCGCATGAATGAGTACTCGCTGGCCTGCTTGTAACTGACCAACATCAACTAAACATTGCCATGCAGTTATACCTGCTAACGGTAAAGAGGCGGCTTGTGCAAAGTCCAATTTAGCCGATTTTAATACCGCTTCATCCGCTTTAACTGCAATAAAATCTGCATAGCTACCATCACGGCTAATATCTGGGCGACTAAAGACTTCATCTCCGACGTTAAAATCTGTCACATCAGCACCCACTTCAGTCACGATACCAGCAACATCCCAACCCAAAGTAACCGGCAAAGCGTAAGGGATAAACTCTTGTAAATAACCTTCACGAATTTTCCAATCAACGGGGTTAATAGCGGCTGATTTTACTTGAATTAAGATATCGTCTGCATTGATTTTTGGTGTGTCGATTTGTACTAACTGAAGTGTTTCTGTGCCACCGTATTGCTTTATTTGAACTGCGCGCATGCTCTATTCCTTAAGTATAAAAATAAAATTGATTAAAGCTTAATAAACATAGAGTCTTAATCGTCTCTATGCTTTTATTTAATGATTGCTTATAAAGCAACACCATTAACAATGAGTTTCACATCGATATTGCCACGTACTGCATTTGAATAGGGGCATACTTGATGCGCTGTTTTAACTAACTCGTTAGCGGCCTCTTGCGCTAATTCAAGTTCAATCGATAACGTAACCGTTAACACAAAACCGCCCGACTCATTGGGGCCAATACCAACCGTTGACGTTGTTGGCGCTGACTTGATAGCCACTTTAGTTTCTCGTGCAACATGTAAAAGCGCATTTGAAAAACAAGCTGCATAACCGGCTGCAAATAACTGTTCAGGATTAGTCGCTTCACCCGTTCCGCCCATCTCTTTTGGATAACTTAATGCAACATTAAGTTTGTTATCGTCACTGCTTACTTGCCCGTTACGGCCTGCATGAGCGGTTGCTGATGTTGTATATAACGTTGTCATGGTTTTTCCTTATTAGTAGATCAATTAGCTTAAAACAATTAATTGCCAGCAATTAGGTTGTGCGCAATTCATTTTTCGTATGTTAATTGAGTTTTTCTAACAAAGCAAGTATATTGTGCACAACCTATTTAATGATGGAATCACAATCATGAGCAAAACAAAATCTGAATCGCATTTAGTACTTGATAAGCAGATCTGCTTTTCGCTATATAGCGCATCCAATGCAATGGGACGTGCCTATCAACCATTATTAAAAAAGTTAGATTTAACCTATCTACAATACATTGTGATGATGGTGTTATGGGAAGAATTAACCTTGAATGTCAAAGCCTTAGGGAATAAAGTGCATTTAGATTCGGGCACCCTCACACCACTGCTAAAACGTTTAGAAGGAAAAGGGTTAATCGTGCGTGCGCGTAGTCAAGAAGATGAACGAGTAAGAATTATTAGCTTATCGGATGAGGGGATGAAATTACGCCAAGCAGCGGAGCAAGTACCCACGGATATGTTTTGTAAATCAAAAATGAGTATTGAAGCGTTAAACAGCCTTAAAGCGTCTTGTGATCTGTTACTTAAAAACTTAACCAGTGACAATTAACAGCATCAAATTTACTGCGCTCTTTGCACTGAATACCCAACCCCTTCTGAGCGAGAAAGATCAACAAGCACCACTTTACCACCATAGTCATGCACATTGCATTTTGCCCTAATAATTATTTTATCAATATTTTCAGGAATGCTGATATCACATAATCGGCGCGTAAAAGGTTGCTCGTTATTATGAGGGTGTGCAAGTAGCCTATTTCCAAGTTCGTTGCCTTGTAAATCGGTAACTTGCCAACCGTCTGCATAGTGCTCCCAACCTGCATCGTTATGAGACACTGTCGTCGAAAAACACCAACTACCATTTGGTTTTTGTGTCGCAGTCACTCTCTTTACTTGTGCATAATCAAGGGAGCTCGAGAATTTGTTGAGATCAATATCTCCCGCTGACACAAGGCTAGAAAACAATGTAAAAACAAGTAGTTTTTTCATCTTATACTCCCAATGTATTAAATGAGCTAAAAAGAGGAGAAATAGCTTTACTTCCCCAGTTCAAAATCAGGTATTCTTTTCAAGAATGTGCGTTTCTATACCGTCAATGCTCTTCTGGTTTTTCTTTTCCCAATAGCGTTGTATGCCCTCATCACCCTGTTTAGTGGCCCAATCTTTAAGTTGATCTCTATCTTCATCATAACTATAAAAAGGAACAGACATGCCACAAGAGTTTTGTACCAAATCCACTGACATATCAAAGATCTGCCTTGTACCCGGTAACAAGGTGAAATGCTCAGATAATTCAGCCCACTGCGCATCGTTTTTATGAATGGCTTTGGCATGACCATATAAACGCAGGATGTTAGGACTGCCATCAAAAGCGAGGAACATAATGGTCATACGATCATGCTCTTGCACATGTGCAGATGTTTCATTGGCACTGCCGGTCACATTCAGCCAAATAACTCTATTGGGGCCTAATACTTTAAATGAGTCCATGCCTTTGGGGGAGATATTTACCCGACTATCGTTAGTTGCAGTGCCGACAAAGAATATTTTTTGCGCTTTGATAAATTGACTGTTTCTCTCTGATATTTCTGAATATTGCTGTCCCATGCTTAAATAATCCTTTAGTAGTACTTAGTTATCTTTGCTCTCAATGTGTAATTGCTAGTACATCACATTAATGTAAAACATAAACTAAAACAATCAACATAGGGCAATTTCAATGCCCATTATTTACATCTCTTTATTTATTAATATTCTTGCTCTGTTAACGTATCAATTCAGATTAATGCATTGAATAGGCAAGTTAAACTTTGAACAAACAACTACTCGCTGAATTAAAAACCTACATTGAGCCAGAAAAGGCGGCATTTTTTCCTAAATTTTTCAAAGCGCTACCCGGCGGCTATGGTGAAGGAGATAAGTTTTGGGGCATACGTGTTCCCCCACTACGTAAACTTGCTAAAAAATATAAACAACTCGATTGGCCTGAATTAACCGCACTCATCACCTCTGAAATTCATGAGCAACGATTATTAGCCCTGTTTATTTTGCGCCAACAGTTTGAAATAGCCCAAAAGAAACAGGAGATAAATCAACAACAAGAAATTATCGATTTTTACTTAGCTAACCTGACGGGAGTTAATAACTGGGACTTAGTGGATAGCTCTGCTCATTACCTACTAGGGAACTGGTTATTAGACAAAGACACCGATATTTTATGGCAATTAGCGAAAAACGAAAACCTTTGGTCACAACGTATCGCTATAATGAGTAGCTTGGCATTTATTATTGATGGTCGATATGAGTTAACGTTAGCATTAGCTGAACACCTGTTACAACATCCTCACGACCTAATGCACAAAGCGGTTGGCTGGATGTTACGCGAAGTGGGGAATCGTGATTTACAAACGGAGTTAATTTTTTTAGATAAACACTACCAAGTTATGCCACGTACTATGTTGCGTTATGCGATTGAAAAATTTGATGAGCCATTACGTTTAAGTTATTTAAAAGGCATTAAATAACCGTTTAAAACATCACAACGTATTGAAGGTAGTTTATAGAAACAGGGGGATAACACCATAAAAATTGATTGGAGTAGCACTCGTTGAACTACTTTATAGTTCAACGAGTGCTAAGCAGTGATCATTGACGAAAACTGCCAGCAACAAAATAAATTACACAATCTAATTATTTTGATTTACGTAAACGTGCTAACCCTAATAAACCCAATGCGAATATTAGAAAAGAGCTCGGTGCAGGCACTGATACCTTCACTTTATCTACAGACTCGCCCATTACATAAGCATAATCAAATGTAGAGCTACTGCCTGTCGCTAAGTCGCCTAGCATAAATGCTAACCCGAGACTAAAATCTCCTGTACCAGCATTATTACCGGCTAAGTAATAACTTGGATCTATTGACCAACTACTGTCACTTACACCAGTATTATGAGTAATATCTGAATTACTGTATAAACCAATAGTTAAACCAGTATTAGTACCTTGCGCATGTACAAAATCTGATTCAGCAATCGTATCTGTTCCACGACCGTTAACAGTACTAAATTCAGCAAAGGTTTTATGATCAGGATCAGGATCAATTGAGCGTAAAAACTCAACATCCGTTAGATCAACTAATGCCGTAATCGTCGTCATCATGTTTATACGTTCATCACCATCATTGAAGAAAGTATCTGTTGAAATCGTATAAAAGTCATTAAAAGTACCAGTCCAATTAGTCGACTGGTCATAACCTGAAAATGCACTTGTATCGGTTAACACGCCTGAAATATCACTACGACCTGCATTGTTATTAGTTTGTAAGCCAAACTGACTTGATTTAACACTAAATAGCTCATGCGGTGTACCAGGTGTTAAATAATCTTCGATACCAAAACTTCCCGTTCCAGTTATATCATGCTTAATACCAGGGTTATTAGACGCGTTACCTAGCGTTCCATTATCTGAAACTTGAGTAAGAACGTAATCACCTTCCATGATGATTGGAGCAGCTTGTGCAATTGCTGGAGCGAATAAAGCAACAATAGCTACTGTTGAAATCTTTTTCATTTTACTTCCTTTTAATAAATACAAAAATCCAGTTAAACTGGAATGACACATAAAGCAAACATCATGCCAAACATAAAAACAAAGTAAAATAACAGCAAAAACAATAGGATACATAGGAAGAAAACACAATATAAATACATTACAATAACATTTAGTAAAGAATTTCGACACAAAAGAATGTTAATAGCGATAGTAATAAATGATTAAAAAGCAGTGAAAGCCATTTATTAGTGAAATAGTCGCAAATAAGAGTTATTATCAATTACATTAATAAATAGGAGAATAATTATTTTATCTAATTACAAAACGATGGATATTAATATGCTACATAGCATTGTTAATATGAAATTAAGAAATGAAAAACAAACACTTGATAATTTTTGTAGTGACTACCAGGTTGAACAAAGCATTCTGTTACAGCGATTCAATAACATAGATCTGATATATGATATTGAACAAAATCAATTTAAACAAATACAGGGTTGATAGCATTTGAGGGCAAGCCTGTTCACTTGCCCTATCACTCTTATTTAACTGCTACCGATAGTGACTAACACAACCCAGCCAAGTTGCTTTTGCTAAACGCATCTTATAACCCATATGTTTGCGTTCAGTCAGCCGTTTTATTTTTAAACTGCGATAACTAAACACCATAATAAACAGCACTGCTAACACCATAATAATGGTTGGAGCAGGTGCACTATCAATAAAGAAACTCAAGTAAACGCCTAAAAATGAACAGCTGCAAGCAATGATCACACTCAGTATTAACATGTTATAAAAATTTCGAGTGACTAAGAACGCAATAGCCCCCGGTGCAATTAACATCGCTATCACTAAGATCATGCCCACCGATTTTAATGCAAATACAATTGTGATCGATAACACCGAAAGCAGTGCATAATGTAAGAAACGTACTGATAATCCAATTGCCTGAGCATGCAATTTATCAAAGACAAACAGTAATAGATCTTTCCCTTTGATAAACAAAAAGCAACAAACAATAAAGCTCACCACTCCTGCTTCAACAATGTTCAACCAACTGCTACCAAGCAAGTCTCCATATAAAATATGATCCAGATGCACATCGGTTTCTATTTTTGTCATTAATAACAAGCCTAATGCAAACATTGCAGAAAAGACAATGCCCATCACGGTATCCTCTTTCAGGCGACTATGCTGTTTAATAAAACCGGTAAACACCGCGCAGGCGATACCAGCGACAAACGCACCTACCGCAAAGGGAATCGCTAACACATACGCGATAACAATGCCCGGTAATACAGAGTGTGAGATAGCATCCCCCATTAATGACCAGCCCTTTAACACTAAAAAGCATGAAAGTAGTGCTGTCGGTATTGCTAATAACAGCACCATTACAAATGCTTGTTGCATAAAACTAAAAGCAAAAGGAGAAAGCAAAGACTCAAATAGTACTGACATGAAACGCCTCCTGTTTAGTTTGTTGAGGTGTTGTTACTTTAGCGGTGTTTAATAATAAACCGTGCTTAGGCGCAAAAAAGAAACTCAGTAAAAAAATAGCTGTTTGTAATAACACAATAATGGCACCGGTAGCACCATCAACAAAGTAACTCAAATAGGCCCCTACTATTGAGCTTAACGTGCCAATGGAGATGCTGATGAGAATCACACTGCTGAATTTGTCACTTAATAGATATGCAGTTGCGCCAGGGATCACCACCATCGCAATCACTAAAAATGCCCCTACGGTTTGTAAAGCCGCCACAGTTGATGCGCTTAATAGAGTGAAGAAAAGGACTTTTAACCAAGTTGCATTAAGACCGATACTGATTGCATGTTGCTCGTCAAAAAACAGCACCATAAAATCGCGCCATTTAAAGCTTAAAACAAGCAAAGTGACACAACTAATAAGCAGTAACTGCAACGTATCAACAGGGCTAATAGCCAGGATATTACCTAATACAATGGTTTGAATATTCACAGCAGTCGGGTTAAGCGACACCATAAACAGACCTAATCCAAAAAAAGAGGTAAATATAAGACCAATAATGGCATCCTCTTTAAGCTTAGAGCGCTGACTTAGAAACAGCATGGTTGTTGCAGCTAACCCTCCTGAGAAAAAAGCACCAACCGCAAAGGGAAGCCCCAGCATATAAGCGCCAGCTACACCCGGTACAATAGAATGAGACAATGCATCACCAATGAGTGACCAGCCCTTAAGCATTAAATAAACCGATAAAAAAGCGCACACACCGCCCACTAATGCGCTCACAAATATCGCATTAACCATATATTGATAACTAAAGGGTTGCAGTAAAATTTCTAACATATCAACTCCTACAGCGCTTGACTGGTCATGGTATTTGTTTGCTGTTCACCGTATAAAACCACCGGGCGTTCATCATCGGTGATCACCGTTACTTGACGCTTATCGTCATCATCGTGAAGCTGTTCCCCAGCTAATACAAAATGACGTAGTGCCCCACCAAATGCTTGCTGCAGGTTATCGGGGGTAAATACACAAGACGTTGCCCCTTCGGCAAGCACTGTACGATTCAGTAATACGGTGCGATCGCAAAATTCAGGCACACTGCCTAAGTTATGCGTGGAGACTAAAATTATCTTATCCTCTTCACGCAATGCTTTTAGCAGATCCATAATTTGATCTTCCGTTTTAACATCAACCCCGGTAAAGGGTTCATCAAGCAGAATGACGCTACTTTGTTGCGCTAGAGCACGAGCCAGAAAAACTCGCTTTTTCTGTCCACCAGAAAGCTCGCCAATCTGTCGCTTTCGATAATCCAGCATATTCACACGCTGTAGTGCTTCATCAACCAATTGATGGTCTTTAGCAGTGCTCATTCGAAACATATTCATGTGCCCATAACGGCCCATCATCACAACATCTTCAACTAAAATTGGAAAGTCCCAATCGATATCTTCCGTTTGCGGAACATAAGCGACAAGGTTTTTCTTCAAAGCCTGTTTAACGCTCAAACCTGTAATGGATACAGAACCGGTTTTTAAACTCACCAACCCCATAATCGCTTTAAAAACAGTAGACTTACCACTGCCATTAATACCTACCAACGCGGTTATTGATCCCAAAGGAAGTGTAAAACTAGTATCATGTATCGCGGTAAAACCATTACGGTAAGTGACACTTATATTGTCTACTATGATATTTTCCATTAGTGGCTTATCCCTGTTGCAATGCGGCTTAACGTCGTTGTTAACAAGTCAATATATGTGGGTACAGGGCCATCTGTCTTGCTCAGTGAATCAACGTAAAGAAGCCCTGCATAGTGCGCCCCTGTTTCTCTTGCTACTTGCAATGCTGGTTTATCTGATACCGTGCTTTCACTAAATACCGCGTGAATATTGTGTAAACGCACCGTATCGATCACTTTGCGCACTTGCTGCGGTGTCCCCTGTGCATCGGAGTTCATTGGCCACAGATATAATTCTTTAAGCTGGTAATCCCTTGCTAGATAACTAAAAGCGCCCTCACTAGTCACTAACCAACGCTTATCTTGGGCAACGGCAGCAATTGAGGCTTTAAATGGTGCAACAGCATCTAAAATTTGTTGGCTATATCGGCTGGCATTATCATTATAAGTTTGGCTATTTTCAGGATCATATTTAACCAAAGCCGCACGAATGTTTTCAACATAAATGAGCGCATTGGGTGCCGACATCCATGCATGAGGATTAGGTTTGCCACTATATGGGCCCTGCTTTATGCCCATCGGTTGAATATTTTTAGTGACGACAACTTTAGGCACATCACTTAAATTATTAAAAAACTTATCAAACCAAAGCTCTAAATTAAGGCCATTATAAATAATCAGATCAGCACCTTGCGCACGGCGCAGATCACCAGGTGTAGCCTGATAGTTATGGATTTCAGCATTGGCTTTTGTTATTGATGCAACAACTGCAGCATCACCCGCCACATTCTGAACCATATCGGCAATCACGGTAAACGTGGTGATCACTTTGAATTTATCTGACTCATTTGCAACAACGCTCTGATAAGGCAAAACAAAGAGAAGGCTAAGCAACAAGGGTTTAAACATATTATTTCCATGACATCAATTTAAGATGAAATCACAGTAGCAGTAACAAAATTTAATTGCAAATAGTTATCATTACCAATTAAATTTATAACAAGGTAAGGAAAGTAAAACAAAAAAGCCTCAATGAAGAGGCTTTAAAAAGAAGGAGAGTTCATTTAAGGTTATTCTGTAACCATTTCAAAAAACCAAACACTGTCAGGTGTCCATGCAGGGTTTGAACTATGCGCATGTACCACTTCATAGGTTGACCCCATGTAAGTCACCATATCACCCACAGCATAAGCCATTTGCTCACCATCCCACATCATGTATTCGTCAGCCATCACTTTGATAGTGATGCTTGCAACTGGGTTCATAAAGCGATGTACACGACTATCAAGATCAGAGTAACCACCCATTGCATCAGTATCGCCCACAACACCTGGGTGAATATGTACATAGCTATTTTCACTTAAGTATGGGTAAGCCATGCCACCCATCTGTTTCATACCCGTCGGTGCAAATGGAATACCTGCAGTACCTGGTGCTCCGCCACCATTAACAATCTCATCGTTTAACTCACTACCCGCATCATAACCGTCTAATTTAATCGTGTAAGTGCCCGATTTTTTAGGAATCATCCAGCTATCTAAGCCTACAAAGCCATCATTAGTGGGTAATAACATCGCTACCAGAGAAAGGTATTTATAATCCATTGAGTCGATCATAAATGTATGTGACATACCCGGTAATGTTAAGCCACCTTCAGGGTTCTGTTGTGTTGCCATTCCTTTACCTGACATATTTACCATATCTAGTAATTTGCTTACGTTGCCACCTTCCGCCATTGTTACTAATGCATCAGAAGCTTTTTCACCAATCTGATAAAAATCGCCTCCCATGTTATGAGCAGATACCGCAAGTGGTGTAAAAGCAGTACCAGCTGTTGCGTTATTGATAGTAATTTCAAGTTGCGCTGCAGTTACTTGAGATGAAAGTGCTGCTAGTACAGCAAGTGATAATAGTTTTTTCATTAAGATAATCCTTTAGTTAATGGTCTTCTGTTTGCCGGATTCTTAATGTAAACAACATTTATCACCTAAGTATCACAACTATTTAGCAATTTAATAACAAACAAGATTTATTTAAAAACAACAAAACGCTCAATTAGTAGCAATAATAATGTTAAATAGATCACACCTTTACTACCATCCCAATAAGTTGCACTTAATTATGAATCAATAACAGGTGATTACAGGTCATACTTAAATAGCGCTAGCAAAGCGTTACACCATTTAGCAATGAAGCTGATAATAATAACAATGGACAAGTGGGTCATAAGCTCACTGAATGGAATAAAAAATGATAAATAAAGTGTTATTAGTAGAAGACGATGAAGATATAGCAGCTTTGATCCAGATACATTTACAGGAACAAGCAATCGAAGTCACACATGCTTCAACGGGAGAGCAAGCAAAGCAATGCTTTTCTTTGCTTAAGCCAGATTTAGTTTTATTAGACTTAATGTTACCCGACGCCTCAGGTCTTGATTTATGCCAACAGTTTAAACAACAGAACCCTCTGCAAGCAGTATTAATGTTAACCGCGCGTAATAGTGAAGTGGATAGAGTAGTCGGCTTAGAGTTAGGCGCCGATGATTACATGGGTAAACCCTTTAGCGGTAGGGAATTACAAGCTCGTGTGCGTGCTTTATTACGCAGAGTAAACCTGATTAATAATAGCCACAGCGTGAAAGTCATACCTGAAAAGCTGTCATCTGGCATAACGCTAAAAGCATTACAGCTCAATAAAGATAAACGTTCTGCATTTTACCAACAGAATGAGCTTGATTTAACGGCCACTGAGTTCGATCTTTTGTACTTCTTTTTAAAGCAGCCTGAGCATGTTTTTAGTCGCGCACAACTGTTAGAGAAAGTGTGGGGCTATCAGCATCAATGTTATGAACATACCGTTAATTCACATGTAAATCGCCTGCGCCAAAAGATTGAGATTAACCCTGCAAAACCTGCCATCATCGAAACTGTTTGGGGTGTCGGTTATAAGTTAAACCCAAAGGGAGTTGCCTGTGCAGAATAGTTTATTTAAACGCTTAGTGATGGCGTTATTGTTAATTTTTAGTGTCTTGTTATATCTGTTTTTTGTTTGGTCAAATCACCTTGCTGCAAATATTAAACTAGAGTCTGAACAGAAGTTACACCTTAATTTGGCCACTCACTTAGCCGCCGATAACCCGATGTTACAAGATCAACAATTTGCTTATGAAAACCTCTCTGGTTTATTCCACACACTGATGATGCTAGGCCCCAATTTTGAGTTTTATTTTGTTGATCCAAAAGGAAAGATTCTTACTTACTCAGCAAAACCAGGTGTGGTGAAACGTGAGGCCGTTAACATGGCCCCTATTTTGACGATTATTAACAATCCACAACAACTACCAGTCTTAGGTGATAATCCACGAGACCCTCTTGGAAAAGCTATTTTTTCAGTAGCACCGGTCGAAAAAGAGGGCGTATTACAAGGTTATCTATATGTGGTGATCGGGAGTCAAATAGCAGGACAGCTCACCGCAAGTATTAAAGATAACCAGCAGTTATGGTTGCACTTTATGTTAATAGTGGTGATTTTATGTTTTCTAGCCGCTACTATGTTGCTCATCTCCTACTGGGTTACACGACCAGTGCAGGCACTCGCAAAAGCGGTACAAAGCGTTGAATGTGAAGGTTGGGATAGTCAGGCATTGGTCGCTTGGAATAATAAAAGTAAAAACGAGGTACTACAGTTAGGTAATAGCTTTGCACAGTTAGTGGAAACACTGAAATCACAGATGGAACAATTAACAGCGTTTGAAAATCAACGCTCAGAGATCCTTGCTGGTTTATCCCATGATCTACGTACACCACTCGCCTCACTACAAGGTTATATTGAGGTCTTAATTAATAAAGGTAATACACTGTCTGCAGAGCAGCAAAGAAACTATCTTAATACCCTGTCACGCAATAGCATGCAACTCACCCATTTAACCGATCAGTTATTTGAATTGGCCTATTTAGAAGGTGGCGAAGTGGCTGTGAATATTGAATCTATTTTGGTGGCTGAGCTGATGTTTGATGTTAAAGGAAAACTACAACTAACAGCTGAACAATGCCAAGTGAGTTTGATGGTGGATAGTTATGATGATAGCTTGATGGTTGATAGTGATATTAGCAAACTTGAACGTGTATTAACCAATCTAGTTGATAATGCAATTAGACATACACCTGCAGGTGGTATTGTTACCATCATCAGTGTGCTTGAAAATGGGAAAGTGCGGTTAGCGGTGCACGATACTGGTGTAGGCATTTGTGAAAGTGAATTACCTTACCTATTTGAGGCCCGTTATAAAGGAGAAAGCACCGAACACAATCCTAACCGCAATAAGATCCGCGCAGGATTAGGCTTGGCAATTTGTAAAAAGCTATTGCAATTATTAGATTCTGAAATAGGTGTAAAAAGCAAACCACAACAGGGTGCCAATTTCAGTTTTCTATTACCACTGAGCCATGTATAGCATTAATTAACTATCAGTATTCGGCCTCGATATACAAACAGGCCGAATCTGCTCCTCTGCACATGGTTCAATTTTTTTAGGTGGATTTATGCGAATCACGGCGATTAACACGAGTAGTTTGAGTTAATAGAGGATCATTTAATGCAAAACGAAGAAACAATTAAACCGGTTAGTAATGTTGGCCGTGCAAATTATAGAAATGTAGCGCTTACAATATCTGCTAACCAGGCTATTTTTAGTGCAACTTGGCAAGCAAAAGCCGGCATTATTCTATTTTCTATTGGAGTATTAAGCTTTTTTGTATTTTGGGCTTTTTTGTTCTTTATAGAAGAGCTCCCACTCACCTTAACCACTATAACCACTTATTTACTGTTTTTATCTGCCGTTCTAGCCATTCTTATATGGAGCTATCGACGTATTGATAGGAGATGTCGCTTTGATTTACACAAAGGTATCTTTTATGTTGGTAATAACCCCAATAAAAGTCCGCTAGCTATTAAAAACATTCAAAAGTTGCACATTATTCGCAGAAAAATTTATAGCAATAACAGTAATTATTATGCCCACCAGCTACTTATGGAACTTAATAATAAACAGCGAATTGGGCTTATTGACCACAGTGAAAAAGAGATAATCAAAACAGAAGCGCAACAACTTGCCGAATTTTTACAGGTTGAATGCGAATATCACAGCATTTAATCCGTACTCAAACGATAAGGAAAGATTATGTATATATTGGATATGTGGGCATTAGCATTAACGGGTGATGATCAAGCAACCTTCTTCTTTATCGCACTTTACCCCTTTGTAGTTTGTATGATTTCGGTTATTTTTCAAATAAGAGTGAACAAGTGGCCAGCAACTACCGCAACTCTGATGCATGTTGGGCTTCAACAAGTCAGTCATGATAATAGCGCTAGCGATCGGGAGTTCCGTGCTGATGCGCTTTACTGCTATCAGGTAGACGGTAAACAATACCACGGTAGTAAGGTATCCAGTTGGGAGATGACAGGCAGCGGTATAATGAAAAATGCAGGTTTATTACAGTTAAAAAGTATTCACTACCTCAGTGAAAATCAAGTCACAGCCTATTACAAACCTACTAACCCTAAAAAATCACTATTGATTAAACCCGGGATTAAAAGTCAGTTATTCACCGCTTTCTTAGGGTGTTTTATGGCAGTACTTTATATCAGTAGATATTACTTTTAATCAAAGTATATTGCTAAAGTGTGTTTAAGAAAACACTCATGTGGCATTGCGTAGCCAACACAATACCACAAATAAAATCGCCCATTTTTAATATCACTTAAATGAGCTAATAGTAGATACAACGCCTCTCTAGTCATATTCGTTGCACCTTATCCCCCCCTCCTCTTTGCTCGCCTATCCCTATGGATTGAAAGAGGTTTATTGAGATATTCTAATTAATTGAGGCTCAAATTCAGACACAAAACTCAGAGATGCTTGCAAAGCTTGCTCTCGTGATGAATAGTTATTATCACCCGGAATCAATTCTAAAACATGGCATTTTTGTAATTGTTGTGTTGTTTGTTTATGCGGGCAAACCAGCAAAACTTCACAATGTGCATCTAAAGCATCTTTTACCGCATTCTCTAAAGCCAGCCCAACGGTTACATCAATCATTGGTACATCGGTGAGATCTAAAATCATCACCTGATAGTCACCAATACTTGAATGCTGACGTGATATTGCTTTGGAAACACTGAATATCATTGGCCCAGACAGGTAGAAAAACAGCACTTGACCATTGGCTTTCTCTAAAATAAAGCGCTCGTTTTCAGTAAGTGGCACATCATTTTCATCACCATCACTGATCGCTTTAACTTTTCTAGCTTGAACACGGCTAAGTTGTTCAATAATGATGATATTTGAGATAAATACGCCCAAACCAACTGCCGCGATTAAATCTACAAATACAGTCAGGAACATCACTCCATACATCACCGCCATACCCTGTAGGCTAACTTTATGTGCGCGTTGAATGAAACTCCAGTCAAGAATATTAATACCTACATAAACCGCAATACCCGCTAATACCGCCATTGGGATAGGCTCAGTCAATCCACCTGCCACCAGTACAACTAATGCCAACACCAGTGCTCTGACCATGCCAGAGATAGGTGAACGAGCACCAACTTGAATATTCGTCACCGTGCCCATGGTTGCACCTGCACCAGGTAGCGCACCAAACAAACCAGAGATCATATTCGCTAAACCTTGGCCACGTAACTCTTTATCAGAATCATGCTCTTTACGTGTTAACGAGTCACCAATAACCGCTGTTAATAACGTATCAATACAGCCTAATGTGCCTAGTACTAAGGCATCAACCACCATAGTAGTGAACATATCTGCATTAAAGTGAGGAATCACTAACGAAGGTAACCCCGCAGGTATTTCTCCAATACGGCGAATACTTTCGCTATCAAAGATAAGGACAGAAAGAAGTGTAACCGCCACTAATGCAACTAATTGAGCGGGAACGAATTTTCGATATTGTTTAGGAAAGAAAAACAGCACACCTAAGGTCAGTAAACCTAAAAAGAGCTCACTAAAGTTTATGTTAAGCAGTGTCTCAGGTAGCGCAGATAATGTACCAATAACCCCACCGGTTGGCGCAGAATGCCCAAGCAATGGAGACAGTTGCAATATTATTAAGATGACACCAATGCCTGACATAAAACCAGATATAACACTATAGGGCATTAAGGTAACGTATTTACCAAGTTTGAGTGTACCTAATAATATTTGAAAGGCGCCAGCCATCATCACCACAGTGAATGACATTGCCATGCCAGTTTCAGGGTATTTAGCCATCATGCTGGTTAAAACGGCTGTCATGATAACCGTCATCGGGCCAGTTGGTTCAGAGATTAGCGTATTAGAGCCACCAAATAGTGCGGCAAAAAAGCCAACCATGATAGCGCCCCAAAGGCCCGCTTCCGCACCTGCGCCAGAAGCAACACCAAAAGCAAGTGCTAAAGGTAGGGAGATGATTGCCGTGGTTACACCACCAAACAGATCACCTTTTATATTTATATTGTCAAAACGATTTCCAAACAAGAATTAAACCTCCGTCACTTTCGCCAAAAACTCCATAGAGTATGGCGAGAAAAGAAAATTAAAAGGCGATACTTTAGCAAATCCTTACTCAAATAAGTATAGAAAGAATAATCACTGTTTCCTAAATTATATGTTTTAGGAGTGATTTTATATTATGCTTGTTCTAACCACCCCTGCTTCACCGCAATATCGACTTGCTCACACACATAAGACCAAAGTTTCGGTGCTAAGCCTTCAAGATATTGGTTACGACTCAACACCTGTGATTTTTTTACACTGTGCCTTGCCCAGCTTCCGCCCTCATTT
>Ga0209292_1004016_pt1 | contig 15842 bp, 10 predicted proteins | sample GOMGulsemesocosm_2_FD_184634 | JGI IMG/M metagenome (GOLD analysis project Ga0209292, IMG submission 184634) | Methane-oxidizing microbial communities from mesocosms in the Gulf of Mexico - GOM9C Gulf of Mexico (SPAdes) (version 2) | ecosystem: Environmental > Aquatic > Marine > Cold seeps... | reverse complement strand
CAGAGCAAACTGAATACTACTTCCTTTCAGGTTTTACTGCTAAATTAGCAGGTACTGAACGTGGTATTACCGAGCCTACTCCTACTTTCTCTAGCTGTTTTGGTGCCGCTTTCTTAAGCTTACACCCGACACAATATGCAGAAGTATTACATAAACGTATGGAAGCAGCAGGCGCTGAAGCTTATTTAGTGAACACTGGTTGGAACGGTACTGGCAAACGTATTTCTATCAAAGCAACTCGTGCAATCATTGACGCTATTTTAGATGGTTCTATTGATGATGCAGAAACAGAAATCGTACCGTTATTTAATTTAGAAGTACCTAAAGTTTTAGCGGGTGTTGAAGGTGATATTCTTGACCCACGCAATACTTATGAAGATGTTAATGTTTGGAATGACAAAGCAGAAGATTTAGCTAAACGTTTTGTTAATAACTTTGAGAAGTTCACTGATACTGACAATGGTAAAGCGTTAGTTGCTGCCGGACCTCAGCTAGAAACTGAAGAGCTAAAAGCTGTTAGCTAAGCGTATATTCGAATAATAAAAGGCCACAAGTAAGTAATTACTTGTGGCCTTTTTGTTTAAGGATTCTGCTAATAAAAGAGCCTATCCCTTATTTATTTAACTCTCGTCAAAGTACTTCTACACCACGTTTATCAAGCAGAGCTTTAATTTCAGTTCTACCAAAAACAACAGAAAAGTCTTGTGCTGTTTGACCTGCATTGTTTACACTTTCAGTATCACACTGGTAACTCAAAAGGTGCTTAGCGATACTTAGCTCTCCTCGAAAAATAGCAGCCATTAGGGCAGTATTTCCTCGCTTATCTTGCTCACAAACATTAGCGCCTTGTATCAAAAGTTCTTTAACCACAGCCTTACGACCGTGATAGGTTGCGATCATTAACGCGGTATAACCTTTAGTATTCTTTGCATTTATTGGAAAACCCGCTGCAATGAATTCAGCTATAACTTCTTTATCTCCAGTTCGAGCCGCTGCATAATAATACGGTACTAATTGTTGATAACTCTCCTTTGCAGAAAGCGTATTACTTTGAGCAAAAGGGCTCAGTACAAAAATCGCTGAAACAAAAATACTGGCGACAGCCCAACAGGTGGTTTTTATATCAAACATAATTTCTCCTATGTATATCAAAGACTCATTATCCAGAGTTCAGGTTAATGAGTACTTCCCTACTTACTCAATCAATTTATAAGCTTTTAGCAATACTTTTAACAAGATTCAATTCAGCTGAAACAGCTTGGGTCAAGCGCAAACCATATTCATTATCAGCTTGGTAAAAATGCGCTAACATTGTGTGCTGAACTTTTTTATCTTTAACAGCAGCTAAATCACCCGCTAAGTTACTGATTAAATTTTTCTGTTCGGCCTTATTAAAACTCCGATATAAATCACCTGCTTGAACAAAGTCTGCAGTTTTCTCAATACCTTGTTGCTGTACAGTCCCCGCCAAGACTGTTGAACTATGGCGAGCAGATTTTTGTTCGACCATATATTCACTACTGGGTTGGTAATTAATATTCGACTTAGTATTTCCGGAATTATGAGCACCATCTTGGTTGTAGTTATTTACACTTACTTTGGCGCTATTAATAGGTAGATGTTGATGATTAGCCCCTAAGCGATACATTTGTGTATCAGCATATGAAAACATCCGTCCTTGTAACAACCTATCTTCTGAAGGTTCAATACCCGGTATTAAGTTTGCTGGAGCCATAGCCACTTGTTCCGTTTCTTGGAAGAAGTTATCTGGCACTCTATTTAAGGTCATTGTACCCACCTTAGTTTCTGTAATATTTGACCACATCTTAGTTGCATCAAGAGGGTTATAGCTTTGCTTACTTAGCTCACTTGGTTTCATCACCTTGATATATAAATCCCATTGAGGAAAATTCCCCTGTCCTATGCTTTGATATAAGTCGCGGGTTAAATGCTGAAAGTCACTTGCCTGAACTTTTGTCACTTGTGAAGCGCTTAGGTTTTCAATGCCCTGTTTGCTCTGCCAATGAAACTTAACATAATGGACTTCACCGGCTTGGTTTATCATTTTATATGCATGTACTCCCCAGCCAGCCATTTTTCGATAACTCGCAGGAGTACCATAGTCGCTATAAATCCAAGTTAACATGTGGGTTGACCCTGGCTCATTGGAGAAAAAATCAAAGAAGCGGTTTGGATCTTGAATGTTTGTTACCGGTGATGGTTTAAGCGAATGCACCATGTCGGGAAATTTGATCGCGTCTCGAATAAAAAATACCGGTAAATTATTACCGACTAAATCCCAGTTACCTTGCTCAGTATAAAACTTAGTAGCAAAACCTCTTGGATCTCGCAGCGTCTCTGGACTTCCTTTACTATGGATTACTGAAGAGAAGCGAACAAATACCGGTGTTTCTTTACCTTTTTCAGCTAAAAGTGAAGCGGATGTGTAATCAGTAAAATCTGTGCTTGCGACAAAGACACCATGTGCCCCAGCACCACGAGCATGAACAACACGCTCAGGAATTCTCTCTCGGGCAAATCGTTGGAGTTTTTGAATTAACTGCACATCTTCAAGTAAGACACTGCCATTACTGCCAGCAGTTAATGAGTTTTGATTGTCACCTACTGGAGCACCGTTATCTTTAGTTAATACACTTGCTTGAGCATTAAATGCCAACGCCAAGCTTAAGGTGATGATAGATAGTTTATTGTTCATAATAGCCTCTGGGGATTATTGTTAAATGCTTTGATTTGATTCAATTGATTTAACAAAATAATACCTACCGACACACCATCTGTAAAAACGATTAAGCCTATAAAATCGATAGTCAAAACCTATACAGATTGTTAAGAGCAAAAAAAAGACTTCTAACAGAAGCCTTTTTATTTTTACTTTTCAATAATATATACAATCATCGCAAGTCACGTTTAAAACTTAAGAGGTAAGCATACCTTAGCTTGCAAGCCACCTTCGGGTTTATTTGATAACACCACATTACCACCATGAGTATCAACAATACGCTTGATAATAGCTAAACCTAAGCCACTGCCTTCCGTTCCCCGAGCCGTATCACCTTGAGTAAATGGTTGGAATAATCGCTCAATATCGGCTTCAGGAATGCCTGCTCCCTTATCGCTGACAATAAAGAAAGCATAGTTTTTTTCCATACCGGTAAAGACTTCAATTTCTTGAGTGGTATAACGAATAGCATTTTGTACTAGATTTGCCAAGGCCCGTCTAACAGCCACATGCCGTAAAGGAATTTTAATGCATTCCCCTGGATGAAAAGTAATAACCCTCTCACTTGGCGTTTCAACGTTCAGTACCTCTTCAACTAAAACATTTAAATCACCTAACTCTGCTTTGTCTTTTGAGTCGTGACGAAGATAATCAATAAATTGGTCGATAATATTATTCATATCATCAATATCCGTTTCTATGCCTTCTTTTAGAAAAGCATCTTGATCTTGCATCATTTCACTGGCTAACCGGATACGAGTCAAAGGCGTACGTAAATCATGAGAAATACCTGCCATTAATAAATTACGGTCATCTTCGAGCTGCTTAATACCTTTAGACATGTGGTTAAAGGCTTGCGTTACCGCCATAATTTCTGAAGTACCGCGCTCAGTAAGTGGCTCTGGAAAATCGCCTCTACCAACATCTTCTGCGGCTATTTGTAGTGATTTTAACGGCCTATTAAGTTGCCGCACAAAAACCCAACCGCCCATGACACTTAATAAACCAATAACAATCATAAAGAAAATTATTGGGTTAAAATTACCTTTCTCCATGCCACTTAGTGGAATTTTCACCCAAAGCAAAGGAGCTTGTGGCGCACGTATCCAAAAAAGGTATTCGTCACCTTGTGAAATACGAACTTCGGCTTTACCCCCGAGTAATTCTGACATCTGTTCTGAGCGATACGGGTAAAAACCTGCATTAGCTAGACCAAACTTGTAAGCATCTTCCTCACGATAAACACCAATCCCCGTTTCATTGTGAAAAGCTTTAGCCATTTTAGGGCTTAATTTGGCATCATTAATGTCGATAAAAACCACTCGCACTTGTTTGGCCAGCAACTGATTCATTTGCTGCAAGTTTGGTTCAATAACATAGATTGCAATAGAGATGTAATAGACAATTTGATTGATAAAGAGTAAAAACCCTATCAATAAAACCGTTTGACCAAACGAACTACGAGGCAATAATTTCATATAACTGACTTAACGTGAAAGAATAACAAACCAGCAGCTAAGCTGGAGTGCCGTCCGGTACAAAAACATAACCTAAGCCCCAAACAGTTTGCAGGTATCTAGGTTTTGCCGGATCATCTTCAAGCATTCGGCGTAGTCGTGAAACTTGTACGTCAATACTACGCTCTAATGCTGAGTAATCTCTACCACGAGCTAGATTCATCAGTTTATCACGTGATAATGGCTCTCTAGGGTGAGTAACTAATGCTTTAAGTACAGCAAATTCACCACTAGTTAATGGCATGCTGATATCATCTTTTTGCATTTCACGGGTTGCTAAATTTAAGTCATAACCACCAAAGCTAATAATGTTTTCTTCTAATGCCGGCGCTCCAGGTGCTTCTTGAGTTCGTCGACGTAACACAGCTTTAATACGGGCAAGTAATTCTCTTGGATTAAAAGGCTTAGGCATGTAATCATCAGCACCTAGCTCTAGGCCGATTATACGATCAACCTCATCACCTTTAGCTGTTAGCATAACAATAGGGATATTATTTGAATTTTGACGTAAACGACGGCAAATAGATAAACCATCTTCACCCGGTAGCATTAAGTCGAGTACTAATAAATGAAAATTTTCACGCTCTAGTAAGCGGTCCATTTGTTCGGAATTAGCAGCACTTCGTACAGTAAAACCTTGTTCTACTAAATAACGCTCTAATAAAGAACGTAAACGCATATCGTCATCTACGACTAAAATTTTAGGTGTTTCTTGAGTCATGGTTGTTTCACCTTATCCGGATTGTTTATTATTATAAATATATACCCGTACTATAAGGGATATTGCTTACAATAAGAAAGTGGCAAAGGTAAAACTACTCAAGTATTTGTTACAATTTATGTAGTGGCTCAGCTTATTGAGCTATTTAACCTGGACTCATTATGAAGAGCTCAGGTTATTTAAGATACTGTATGCTCTGCTCAGTCACGCACTGGGTAAAACTCTTTTTACGCTCTTCATGTGAAAGCGACGCAACAGCTTGTTTTACTAATTGCATTTTTTGCTGACGCTCTGCTTCAGGTAAATGGGCAAGCTGATCTTGAAAACAACCAAACAAGCCAAAATTTAAAGCGATCTCCGATTGCATGCTATCTTCACTCAAGCAAGTAGCTAATTTTTCTGCTAAATTATTTTTGTCCATCTTATTAATTAAGAAGCTTAATTGATAATTTGCCTTGTCTGTCTTCCTTGCTTGATTACAACTAAAGAACATATCGGCAACAGCAACAATAGGGATCAATTGTTGGTGTTGTTCACTAAAGCGTTTTTTTAACCACTCGTTATGCGCTTTCTCATTTTTCTCACTTGCATCAACGGCTGGGTTCGTCGAGGTAAGCCACCATGCATGGCTTGGAAAAGCGCAGCAAGATAAAATAATTAATAATAAATTTAATAGTATTTTCATATAATTAGACTCTAACCACTCATATATTTATGAATTCTTCATAGTGGCTATATTGTGCATCACAGCTAAAACTAAGTATAGTCAACTTATGTATAAAAAATGTAGGATCTAGCATGTACCATCAGTTGAAAGCTTTAAAAAATCTGTTGTTAATAACCTTGGTTTTTCTGTTCACTTGTCAAAGTGTCTATGCAAGTAATGCGCTTGATGAATTCGAGCAAGTCATGGAGCAACATAAAGGCAAGATTGTTTATGTTGATTTTTGGGCTTCATGGTGTGTTCCATGTAGAAAATCATTCCCGTGGATGAATTCCATGCAAGCTAAACATAAAGAAAAAGGCTTGGTAGTATTGAGCATAAACCTTGACGCACAAGTTGAGCTAGCCGAGAAATTCTTACAACAAACACCGGCAAATTTTGCCATTATTTACGACGCAAAAGGTCGTTTAGCTAAAAAATTCAAATTAAAAGGCATGCCCAGTAGTTATTTGTTTAACCGCCAAGGTAAATTGATTAGTGCTCATAGTGGTTTCAACGGTAAAAAACAACAAATGTACCAACAAGAAATAGAAAAAGCGCTAGCTCAATAGCACTAAAGCTTTATATCTATTAATGCTTGGTTTTTGCCATCTCAGTGGTTGCCAATAAAAACCAGGTTGAATGTGGCAACCATTGCTCTACCCAACGCCAGTTTTGCCAGTCGGGCTCTGGGCCAAATTCAATACCTCGACCAGTTAATGAAGGGGTATTTTTCTTTGACGCTGTAATACCGTTTGAAATTCCTCCATAGACCATACTCAAACCATCGTAAGGTATTGGGTTATTGGTACCAAAACCATTAAGCATGCACAGGTTGTAAGGATTGCGCCCTAACGTCCAGTCCATTTGATTTTGTGCAAAGGTTGCTAACTCTGAACTAAGACCAAAATTGTTAAGTTGAGTATTTTTGTCAGCTGAAGATATAGTTCTACCGCCAATAACTGCAGCCATAGTTAAAGAAGATAATCTGGCACTTTCACCCTGCCACCAATACTCGGTTTCATTGGCATGGGGAATAAAGAAGTCTTCTTGTAAATCGTCCGATAACTTACCTTCTTGATAACGTTTGTATGGTTGACGTGCATAATTAAATGGATTGCTAACCTTATTATTAAGCTCAAGTTGATAAGCTAAGTGTTTAGCAATCACTTGTTTACTCACTGCAATTTTATCGACGTGCTGTTCAATGGTTAAGTATTGGCTCAAGGCTAAAATTGGAAAACCAGCCTCTGCCGCATGATAAAATGGACGTAAGTTATCGCTGTCAATATCATTACTGATAAACCAACCTTCATCAGTTAAACGTGCCGCTAAATTACTGGCTCTTTTCCTTGCCGCTTGAAGGTAGTAGCTATTATTACTGGCTTTAAACAACTCAGTTGCTGCTAATAATGCGGTGTAATCATCAATAATATTTTCAATACCATCATCTGCATAGCGCTTGTTATTGCTCGCGTTATTATCCTGTAGGTGATTAAAAGCTTTTTCTGCAGCAACTAAATACTGTTTAGCAGAATACTGCCCTTGCAAACCTGTTTGTTTGCTCAACATTGAAGCTCTGGCGAGTGCAGCAATGGCACTACCAGCCCCTTGCCTAAAGGCAGATTGATAGTCCTCAGTATAAGTTCCGTCAGGGCCGACATAAGCAGTGACCACTCGCTCTGCATTATTTGTATGCCACTGATCAAACACAGTCATATAGAAGTAGCCATCCTCATCAAGAATACGGTGTAAATAATCCGCTCCCCAGAAAACCTCCTCAATAACTTTATTGGTCAAGCCAAGTTCATCATATAACTTAGGTACGCTTTGGTACGAATAAGCTAATGCCCAGCCAACATGCGCTAATTGCTGAGGATTCATAAAATTAGCGTAGGATAAATGTGATAAATACTTGCCAGCATCACCGCCAGCATCATTCCAACCACCACTGACATCGACATAACGCTGTGTATCATAAATTCGAATATGTTTATCTTGTAGCCAGTTAAAGTCTTCATCATTGCGACTACCATTAAAATATTGCAACATAGCGCCAACCGTTTCTTTAAACAACGCTTGCTCTGCAATAACAAACTCACTACTTTGTATTTTTCTATCTTGGTAATTCACTTGAAGGCTGAAATTTCCTTCTTCGGCGAGTGCCGAAAAATCAGCTAGATAATAGTTAACTGGCTCGCTAGTATTATGAGCGCCCTGCCACTGATTAAATTTAGCCTGCTTAGATAATGTTCCTTGAAAAACAACCCGTTCACTGGATAAAACACTGAAACTGATTCGATTTAACTCTAGCGATTCACTAGCCGAAATAATCGCTGATTTAGGACTATTAAGCCCTAACGCAACTTGGTTTAGATGAATAGTAATCTCGGGATCTTTGGTAAGCGGTTTTACGTGTTGATTTGAACAAGCACTCAGTAAGGATATTAAAAATATGGCTACACAATACTTGCTCACTACAGAGCACATATTAATGTTGCTCCAAACTATTTATACTTTCAAGGTACAAATGTGCCGCTCCCAATAAAGCACTATCTTCTTGTGTACTCTTTTCAATAACTAAGTTATTAGTCACACTCTGGTAAGGAAAGTCAGCTAAGTTTTGCCATACTGAATCAATAAATAAGTCATAAGAATTAGCAACAGAGCCACCAATAACAATTAACTGTGGGTCGATCATCATCAACAAATGGCTAACAGCAACGGATAAATGTAAACCGAACTGTGTGAACGCGCCAAGCGCTTTTTCATCACCCGCACGTGCCTTTTGGGCTAACACAGCGCCACATTCTTGGTAGTTATCTTTGAAGAACTTTCCTGAACAATAGTCATCTAGATGGGCATCTAAGTACTTAACACCACCTACTTCGCCAGCACAGCCATTTACGCCCGCATAAAGCTTATTATGTAGAACAATACCAGCACCTAAACCCGTACCTAAACATAAGCCAGCCATGTCTTGAATACCTTGCTTTTGGTGATGTAAATGCTCGCCTTTAACAAAGCAATTAACATCATTATTCACATAAACAGGTAATGCGACCAAAGCTTCTAAGTCTTGCTTTAGCGGCACTGTTATCCATGACTCTATGTTTACTGCATCAAAGACTACGCCTTCATCAACATTGACAATGCTTGGCACACCGATAGCAATTGCAGATGTATCCAATTCTTTGACTTGCTCAATGCAATCTTTAATAAAAAATAAGGAGCCTCGAACGCTCTGACTAGCATCAAATGGTTGTACATAATTTTTGGTGATGCTGCCATTACGATATAAGCCGACGTTAATTTTAGTGCCGCCTAAGTCGATGACCACGATAGAAGATTGCTTCATAAAAAACCAGTTGTTAAGGTGAAATAGTAATAGCTGTAGTGTGCAGAAAAAAGTATGCCGACAAGTATACTTATCTATCAAATATTTATACTTTTCTATCAATGCGGATTATTATGAATAGCTGAAAGGCAAAATGCAGTAACCCAAGTTAGATGACTCTATAGCTCGGATGACTGCATTTTATTGTACAGTAGTTTTATTTACCACCAATGATTAGTTAGTCACAGGTATTGCTCGGCCCGCTCTTTTTTGATCAAGTGTTCGTGTGCGTACTTCAACACCACCATTCACCTTTACCGGCGTTTGATAGGCTTTCCAATGACCTCCTTGTTCTTTGTACTCGATAGGCAGACCTTTAATTGCACTATTGGCTGATAATATACCTGATTCTATTTTTGCCCCTACAGTAGGTAGGCGATAAAATACCCCAGCAAGATCTAGCTTAGCGAGTTCTTTCTCACCAATAACATTCGAAAAAGCTAACCATTGCTTATCACGTGTTTGACGTAATTTATCAGTAAAGGCATTGCTATCTTTACTGAAAGTATCACCTTGTACCTTATAAGGTACTTGCCAGCTTGCTTGATGCCATGCACGCTCAGCTAGTGCTAATAACCTTGGGTAGATCATATATTCAGCCTGATCATCGCTACGCACTGTTTCACTCCAAAGTTGGCCCTGAATACCACTAATAGTAAAGTTCTTTGGTAGCGGTCTATGTGTTACTTCACCTGCTTCATTCAATTGTTTTTCATCATTAGCAATATAGTTATTACCTAGGGTATCAACACGAAACTCAGCATGAATAGGTAAGTTATCTGGCATGAAATTGAACAATGAGCGCGTCGTAACACGTCTAGATGCCCAATTATAACCGCGTTCTTTTGGATCAATTTGATAAGGAAAATCAAAATAAAGTACATCCGGTGTCGCCAAGACAATATTCCAATTACGGTGAGCTTGTTCACTAACTTGCTTATGAGCACCCCAAGGTAATGCGTCCCAGATATATGAGTAAACATCGTTCGGCATTTTAGTAACGTTGGTTTCTTTTAAACCATCATTCCAACCGCCAACAGTAATACCTTTACTCGCCACCATATGTGAAACACGTTCAATAAAATGGGCACCTAAATGTTTCGCATCGCCAAAGTCATTATTTTCATCGGCAATTAAGGCCTTACAAACAGGAGATTCGAGCCAAGCACCAGCGGTTTCGTCAGCACCAATGTGATAAAGAGCTAACGGATGGTCTGCTTCTTCATGTAATGTTTTCAAGTCTTCTAATACGCGGTCAACGAAGGTATAAGTAGACTCCATACAAATATTTAAGGTGTTATCGTTATAGTTTTGAATTGAGCTGTACTGAGTTTTATCATCAAAATCAGTCAATAAATAACGTTTAGCCTCAGTCTCATTTTCCTTACTCATGTAATAATGATATCGCGCTTCCATCGCTTTAATCGCCGCTCTTGAATGACCCGGCATATCTAAAGAGGGAATAACTTGAATATGATGTTTAGTCGCTAACCGAAGAATTTCTTGGTAATCACTGACACTGTAAAAACCATTTTTTTCTGCGACACCACCTAATTGTGGTTGCATGCACTGCTGGTCTGATAAATCTAAACAACGCTTAGCACCTACTTGCGTTAACTCAGGTAAACTAGGTAATTCTAAGCGCCAACCTTCGTCTTCAGCTAAATGCAGGTGTAATTTATTAAGCTTGTAAGCCGCCATTTGTTTGATCAACTTGAACATGAACTCTTTACTATGAAAGTTTCGAGCTACATCGACATGTTGCCCACGATAATAGTAATGCGGTTGATCATTCACGGTTAACAACAGAATTTTTGTTGAACCTAACGTCACCAGACTGGCTAAACTTTGCAAAGCATAAAACGCACCTGAACTATCTTGCGCCTCAACAATGATAGCGCTGTCATTTATACTTAATTGATAATGACCTTCGCGCCAATCAGCACTTTTCACATCATTGAGTTCAATATTAACATCAACACCCGTTTTACTTTCTTTTATACCTAATGACGCCAAACGTTCTAAAGCACCTGATAATTCAGCGTATTTAATGCCGCCTGAAAGTTTAATATTCAAACCTGTCATTAATTCTAAACGTGCTGTTTTATCCTTAATTTCTAAAAACTTAGGTGTCGGTATAATAACAAAGTCAACCGTAGTATCGTCAGCAGTTAACTGGGGCTCATTTTCATATAACCATGCCGAAGATGCATACAGATTATTATCACCTGGCGCTGATTTTATTTGCTTAACCGTATCACTAAAAGGCACTACCCAAGGTTGCAGCTCTAGACCTGTTTCTTGTTCTACAGCGGTTTTAGTACTGGCAATAATGGCTGGCGTTAAACCATCCATAGTCAGCCAGTAATTTGGCATCAACTCAGACTCAGTAATTAAGGTACTTCTAACCCATAACTTTACTTTTTGGCTTTGTCCGGCTTTAAAACCTGCAAAATTTTCTTTGGGAGTAATTTGATGAATATCGCCATTAATGTGCTGTAAATTTAAGTCTTCACTACTGCTGGCGTATACAGGGTAGACCTGCGAAAAATTAAGTTGCCAAGCTTGCGCTTTAGCAAAATAATCTTGCTCGGCTGTCGGTAAGTTAAAGTGAATTACAGCACTATAACAGTGTTTAACTTCCTCACCTTTAAGTGGCGGGCAATCTGTTTCGATGTTACTTAGGAACTGATACTTCACCTCGAGTGTATTTGCTAATTGCTCAAGTTGTTGCTGATCGCTTAATGGTGATAACGCACCAGTAGCTTGTTCTACTTGTTTCTCAGCTTCCCCACTGCAGGCTGCTAGCATTAAGCTAGCACCAATAAGTGAAAATTTTTGAGTGTTGTTATTCATAGTCAATTTTCTCATTAATAAAGATTGGGTAACTAAGTTGAGGTTGATGAAGCTGGTACTTCATTGCCTTTAAATAAATTGATGGTTTTATTATTTACTAGCGGCTTAGCCCAAAAACCAATAGCAAATATATAAGCCAATGCGATATATACTACTATCATTCCGATACGTAAATCACCCGTTAAATCTGCCAGTAAACCAACTAAAGGTGAAGCAAGACCGCCACCAATGATACCAGAGCACAAAATACCTGCAAATGAACCATGATGTTCTGATAAGGAGTTTAATGCCAGTGAGAATATTACCGACCACATAATTGAGATAAAGAAGCCAACTAATGGGAATGCTGTTAATGCTACATCAGTACTACCAAATAATGCAGACGTTAACGAAACAATAGCCCCTAAAGAAAATACTTTTAAAATTAAGCGGCTATCAAGGATTTTTAATAACACTAAACCAACAACACAGCCAACAGTTAGCATTAACCAAAAATCACTCACTGTATTAGCGCCAATTGTTAATGGATCGAGGCCATGATAACGCTCTAAGAAAATTGAGATAGCATTGGCAATACCTTGCTCTGCACCAACATAAGCAATAATACCGACAAAGAATAACACCACGGTTTTATTTTTAAATAGCTGGCCAATCACCTTTAATCCACCAATAGATTCGTCCGCGGTTAACTCAACTTTTGGAAGTTTGATTAACGCGATAAAGACTAACATAGCAATAGAGACTGCAGCGAATACCCAATACATAGATAACCAATGCATGTTTTCAGGAACAATATTAACTAAAACACCAGCAATACTGCTCGTTTCACCATTTTGTAAGTCCTGAACCAATGCGCTGTAAACCAAAGGAGACAATGTAGCGGCACCACCAAAAAACAATTGCGCTAATACAGAATAAAAGGCAAAGTTTTCTTGTCCGCCAGAGACCCTCAGTAGTGGGTTAATAGCTACCTGCAGCATAGCCATCCCAGTACCGATTAAAAATAGTGATAACATCGCCATAGCAAAACTTGGTACTAAAGCGAAGAGAAGAGAACCCATAGTGGCCATCACAAATGCGCCTAATAGTACTGGTTTTTCAGCGTATTTCTCCAGTAGGATTCCCGCTGGAATTGACATGACACCGTAAGCAGCAAAAAAAGAAAAAGGTAATAGACCTGCGACCGTGAGGCTTATATCAAAATCTTTCACTAAGGTAGGGAACAATGGCCCCATAATGTTAGTGATAAATGAAATGGCAAAAAATGTCACTAAAACCAAAACAACCCCAATTATACTTTTCTTCATCGTAAACCTCCTATTATTTTTATGTCTTATGTTATAGTTCAATACTTGATTGTTTTTCAGGCGCTAAACCCAAAAAGAGCCGATGCCCTAAAAGCATCAGCCAAAATGAGGAGGGAAAGTCGATGTCTCACCTCATTTTTGTTGGTATCAGCTAACGAGACAATACCAACAAAACTTTATTTAACTGCATTTATTAGTAAGCAAGGTTAAATCTAATACCGTACATACTTGGTGGGTTATATGAGTTAGACATCCAACCACCATTGGCGCCTTGGCCTTTCCAGTTAATCACTCTTTCATCGGTGATATTAGTTGCATAAACCTCAACATACCAATCTTCATCAACAGGCCCAAATTTAACAGTCGCATCTAAATTGATGTAAGCTTCTTGTGAATCACTAACTGCTTTTTCATCTATATTACGCGGGGTGAAATACATAGTATCTTGCCAGCGAAATCCAAGCCATGGCACTAATTGATATTCCCCCATTTCAATATAATGAGAGTAATTTATGCCCATAGAATGTTCGGGTGAGTTAGGTAATTGATTACCAGTAACATCATATAATTGTCGACCACTTAATGGGCTACCTTCTTCAACAAATAAATCTGCACAAGCTTCTGCACCCGCGCCTTCACGGTAACCACACATCCAGTCATCATTGTACGAGTCATACGAGGTAATTTCTGTTCCTAAGTAAGCGTAGTATCCGTTTAAATGGCCGTTTCCCCATGGAATATAATCAAATTCAAGCTCTAGACCATAAATCTCTGAATCACCGATATTTTCAGTTTTCCATGCAGAGACTATGTCACATGCTTGATCCCATTCTGGACATTCGCGGTCAATGATTTTCTGACCAATTGGGTGCATATTGGTGTAATGCATATCTTCATATAGGGTAAAGAAAAGCACCGCACTGAAGTTTAAAGTGTCATCTAATAATGAGCCTTTGTAACCCAGTTCATAATTGATTGTGGTTTCAGGATCATAATCTAGATAAGACCACTGTTCAGTAGAGCCATCAACACAGGTACCACCGCCACAAGTATCGGTTCTATCACCAAAACCACCAGCTCGATAACCAGTTGCCACTGAAGTAAAGAGCATTTGTTTATTACCCAGATCGTACTGTGCTCCTAAGCGCCAAGTTGTTTCGTCCCAATCTTTTGAGTAAGTATTAACAACTTTGGTATCACCATAAGCACCTTTACCTGCAAAAGCGCCCATATTTGTTGTTAAGTCAGTACCATTATGCGGCAGTCCTGTGCTTAACTCATTAAGTGGCAAGCCTTGTGCACCATTATAATACCAAGAGGAATCGGCCCCCCAACTACCCCAAAACTCGCCGTTTTTATCGGTACGTTCATCTTGGGTATAACGAATACCTGCTGTGACAGTTAGTCTGTCCGTTAACTCAACATCTGTTTGAAAAAAAATAGCTTTGGAATCTACGCCTCGCTCTGGTTGGTCATAATATTGTCCATAAGGCATACCCCACGGTGCTTGCACTAACATATCTTGCGCAAACTCGATTGAATTGTCTTCAATCATCCAAAAGCCACCAACGACATATTGCCAGTTTTCAAAAGTTTGCTTAAGTTGTAATTCATTTACGTAAGATTTGTATTCTGATTCCAGCGTATAAGTTGCCCTGTCATCAACAGTCTGTCTGCCCCAGTTGCCCCATTCATACATGATATCAACTTCTTCCATCAGAGAGTGCTGACCGGCATCGTCATCATGATGTTGGCTACGCTGTTGATTGGCATAAGCAAATCTGTGCTCTATAGTGGTATTTTCATTGATATCATAACTAAGAAAACTTCGATAGGTATCGATACTCATGTCGAGTTTACCTGGTACATTAACTAACACTGGCTCATCAAACGGATCATCTGTTGCACACGCATACACGGTACCCTGGGCAGCATCACAGTCCTTCAAGCTCACATCACCCGCACCACTATTTTGGTAGTGCTCATAACCTAACGTCCAAGAAATCTTGTCTGAGAGCTGCCATAGACCCGTTAAGCGCCCGCCCCATTGATCTGAGTTAGAGTAATAATCAGACTTATCTACTGCACTATTTACTCGCATATCCACATCAGGCTTACCATCAGCTCCAGACCAAACAGAATCACCCCATTCTCCATCAGGATCAGGCAGTTTCATGCCCCTATCAGTTAAATCTTGTTGTTGGTTAATGTAACCATCGCGCTGGTCAAACATAACAGCCGCACGTAGGGCAAAATTATCCGCAATAGCAAAGTTATATACACTACGCACTTGTTTAGCGTTGTAATTACCAAACTGAATTGTGGTCCAACCAAAGTTATCATCAAATACAGGTTTCGCTGGAATAATATTAATAACACCCGCGGTAGAGTTACGACCAAAAAGTGTACCTTGTGCACCACGAAGTACTTCAACTTGCTCTAAGTCAAACATTAAGGCTAGTGCACCTTGCGGGCGAGGTGAATAAATACCGTCAATATGAATACCCACCGCAGGATCACCAATTTCAGTGAAGTTACTTGAGGTAACACCACGAATTGACGCTTTAACACCTGAATCGCTATTAGAAGTACCAAACTGCA
>Ga0209292_1004010_pt1 | contig 15859 bp, 10 predicted proteins | sample GOMGulsemesocosm_2_FD_184634 | JGI IMG/M metagenome (GOLD analysis project Ga0209292, IMG submission 184634) | Methane-oxidizing microbial communities from mesocosms in the Gulf of Mexico - GOM9C Gulf of Mexico (SPAdes) (version 2) | ecosystem: Environmental > Aquatic > Marine > Cold seeps... | reverse complement strand
AAATACTTTCCTTTTTCAAAAAAAACTAAGTTAGCTAATACCTTACTGACTAAGCTAGCTATGCTACTACTGGCTATTTTTATAACTTCAGTGTTAACTGCTTGCGACAAAAAAAATGCCCCAGCAAGTTTATCTCGTATTTTAGATCGAGGTTACATCAATATAGGTACTATTTTTGGGCCGACCAACTATTACACCACAGCTAATGGCTTCGCTGGCTTTGAATATGAGTTAGCTAAAAAGTATGCCGACTCCCTTAATGTTGAATTACGTATTATCCCAAGTTATAGCTTGGATGAACTTTTTATAAAATTAAATACTGGTGAAGTTGATGTTATTGCGGCAGGGTTATCAATTACAGATAAGCGCTTACAGCGTTTTAGATTTGCCCCTACCTATGAAACTATTAGTCAGAAATTAGTTTTTAAACAGGGAAATGTTAGGCCTAGAAAGGTAGAGGACTTAACCGGTAAATTAATGGTTATTTCAGGTTCGAGTTATGTTGAGAACCTTGAAGTATTAAAAAATACCCATAGTGAATTGACTTGGCAAGAAACCACAGAGTTTGATAGTGAAGAGTTACTCGCTAAAGTGCTTAATGGTGAAATAGATTACACCATTATGGATAGCAATAATTTAGCGATAAATCGCAGCTATTACCCAGAGATTAGTATTGGTTTTAGTATTGATAAACCAGAGCCGTTAGCTTGGATGGTAAGTAAAAACAGTGCCGATGATATTTTGGCAAGCTTAGTGGAGTTTTTTGGCTTTGTACATCACGACGGTACTTTGTTGGCACTAGATGATAAATACTATGGTCATATAGAAAAATTCAATTACGTAGAAACTCGGACTTTTATTAAAGCTGTTGAAAAGACCTTACCGAAATACCGACCTCTGTTTGAAAAATATGCTCAAGAATTAGATTGGCGTTTATTAGCTGCTATTAGTTATCAAGAATCTCATTGGAACCCCACTGCTCGTTCATATACAGGCGTTCGCGGTATGATGATGTTGACGTTAGCAACGGCGAAACAAATGGGTATAAAAAGTCGTTTGGACACAGAGCAAAGCATTCGTGGAGGCGCTAAATACTTTAAACGTATGATTGCTATGATGCCAGATAGGATCCCTAGCCCAGACAGAACTTGGTTTGCACTCGCTTCTTATAATATTGGTTTTGGCCACTTAAATGATGCGAGGATTATCACCCAGCGTCAAGGTGGCGATCCTGATCGTTGGGTAGAAGTGAAAAAACGTTTACCTTTATTGCAGCAAAAGAAGTACTACAAAAAAACTAAACATGGCTATGCACGTGGTGAAGAGCCAGTGCACTATGTTGATAACATTCGCCGTTTTTATGACACCCTGAGCTGGTTAGATAATAAAGCCAAAGAGCAAGTGTTAGCTTTAGAAAAGCAGCAAGCGGATGAGGCTTTACAGAAATTATTTCAACTTGATGTTCAACCCGAAAAAATTCAAGCTAATGAGAAGTTGGAGAAGGAAGTAGATAAAGAGATCGGGCAGTAAATAACCTAAACTCTGGGTAACATTTGCTGAGCTATTAAAATTATACATTTCTTGAGGCATATATCCACTGAAGAAATTACTCATAACACCGAAAGCTATTATTGATATAAATCATGATTTTTTCCTAAAACAGCAGTTACACTAACCGCAGTAACACAATATTAATAGATTCTATTATGAATTAATAATGTCATAAAAGTGTCATTATCACGCGCTATAGTGGCAGGGTGAATAACACGCTTATTAGGATAATAAAATGAAAAGACCATTAAAAAGCAATCAACGTAAAAAGCAACTAAACCGCCTACATCACAAAATCACCTCTCGCAGACAGTCTCATTATAATCAAACTATTAATGAAAACCCTGAGCAACCAGGAGCTTTACAAGTTAACCAATGATAATTGCTGTTTCATCAAGGTTGTTTGATTTTTTATCTATTAACTGAAATTGATTAAAACCTATCGTAATAATATCATCATAGTTTAGTTGTTCTCGCGATATTTTTGTGCCATTTAGCTCTGTACCATTAGTGCTTTCAAGGTCTTCTAAATAGGTGATTAATCGACCCTCAATAAATGGATCAGGTCCTGTTATTAATTTGGCATGTTTTGAACTTACCGCAGTATCATTAATTTGAATGTCATTACCGCTTGCTCGCCCTATAGATAAAGTCCCCTTATCTAGTTGCCATTTATTAATAATTACATCTTCAACACTTAAGGCTAAATAAGCCATAAAAATTCCTCAATCACTTCTGTTACTTAAATTACTTAAGTCTACTTGGTTAAACAGACCAGACCTAAAGTCAGGTTGTCCCTACTATTTTGCGCCATTGCTCGATATATCATGTCATGACAGACATCTTTCTCAGGTGAAAAGTCTGACAAATACCGAGTCATCTCCAGATCATTGAGATAATCATGTAGACCATCGGTTGATAACATAATGGTATCACCTTGATTTATTTCAATAGTTCTTGTATCAACTGATATTTTTTCGCGTACGCCAATAGCCTGAGACAGCAAGTTCTTTGTATTTGCCTTTTTGGCAGTTTCCGCAGTTATCGCTCCTTTATTGACTAACTCTTGTATCATGGTGTGATCGACGGTTTCTTGTGCTAACACCTCACTTTTTAAGGTGTATGCTCGAGAGTCACCAACCCAGCCAATGTGGCATTTGTTATTTTCAATTACCATTAATACGCCTGTCGTGCCCATACCCTGCTGGCCTAGTGTGTTTTTTGCTTGCTTATATATGTTTAAGTTTGCTGCATTAAGCTGATCAGAAATCCATGTAAGCCAACTAGCTTGTTTTGTGATGGATACTTTATTCCACTGACACTTTATATGGTCAACTAACATAGCACTAGCCACTTCGCCGGCATTGTGACCACCCATGCCATCAGCAATGAGCATCCAAACAACACCAAGCTCCTTATGAATGCCGTAACTTATGGCATCTTCATTGTTGTCTCGAATAGAGCCCTGATGACACAGGGATTTAATGTGGTAATTCATAGGTGTTACGGTTATTCCTTTATTTAACTAACCCGCGTTGATTTTAAAATCTCGCTTTAAGGCATTGGCTAGTGCCAACTTGAATTCTGCCATTGTTTGGTAACGTTTATCTATATCTTTATGCATGGCTTTATTAGTAATACGTAAGGCACTTGCAGGTAAATTTGTCTTGTGTTGATTCACGCCCACAGGTTTTGCTTTGGTTATTTGGTAAGCTACTGTTGCGATTGACTCACCTTCAAAAGGAAGATGACCACAGAGTAATTGGTAGAAAGTTACCCCTAAGCTGAAAATATCACTACGTCCATCAACTTTTAAGCCTAATATTTGTTCTGGTGACATATAGTAAGGACTGCCCATAATGATGCCAGTACGAGTTTTACTATTATCACTGACATAGGCTATACCAAAATCAGTGACTGTCACTTTAAGTAAGTCATCATCATAAATAATATTGGCTGGCTTAATATCTCTATGAACAACGTTCTGGTTATGTGCATACTCTAAAGCATCAGTTATTTGCATCAATAGTTTATAAACTAATGGTACAGGTAAGGTTTGCTCTGGTTGAGTAAAGAGAGATAATGGCGCGCCAGTAAGTAAATCCATGGCGATATAACCTAGGTTATTCTCTTCACCAACATCGTAAATAGTGACAATGTTAGCATGACTTAAGCCGCCAGCGGTTTGTGCTTCTCTAAAGAACCTTTCTTTAGCTTCAGTAGACTCTGTGGAGTCTACTTCATCGCTCAATTGTAGCGTTTTAATCGCAACATGACGATTGATTTTAGGATCTACACCTTGGTAGACAATACCCATAGCGCCTTTTCCTAAAACCCCTTCGACTTGATAACGGCCAAAATTCTCTACAGTCAAATGCTGACTTAGTGTTGCTTTCCGCTTTATAGGGCTTTCAGCTAGAACTAACGTTTGCTCTAAATCCTCAACTGGCGATGGTGCTAACATGCTTGTCATTGTACTAGTCGGAGAAAAGTTTTGTGGTGATTTATAGACTTGTTTATTTTTGTTGGTTATAGCCTTATTAGGTGTTACCGGAACAGGCGCCGGTGAATATTCTTTAGGGACAGAGTGGCTATTTAAAGCCGTTAAAAATAAATTACACTCCTTTTGATATGCTAACAATAAAAGCCATGAACCTGAAACGACTAGAATAATAGGTAATATTTCAAACCATTGCTGTTGATTAAACTTAAAACATTGCAGAATGAAGAGGGTTAATGCATAGCTCACGATACCAATTGACTGTTGTTTCAATGATAAGTGACGTATTAACCAAGTTAATGTTAACCCTATAACTACTAATATCCAGCTCAATAAAAAAGTCAGTATGTTTTGTGATAAATAGTCACCATCAGTTAACTTAATTAGTAATGGTTTAACTACATCATGTGCATTCATGTTTTGGTCAGTGATAATGATAATTTTGTATTGATGTGAAGATAATTCTGTTGCAGTTGTTCTATTTTTTTGTTCAATAAACTGGTTGACTGATATGAGTGGAATCTTTTCTAAGTTATTGATTTCTAACTTACCTTGGGTAAGGTTATATGCCTTTCCAGCAGTAAATACTTCACCCAAAAAACCTAAAGCCATTGACTTAGGTATTATGGTGTTTTGAGCATTGATTAAACTTAACTGCCAGTGTCGATTAAGGGAAAGTTGATTGTTTTGACTTAGTTGCTTTAGTATTTCACCGGGTAAAGTGAGGTATGTTTGCTCTTCTTGTTGCCATAGTAAAGAAAAGCTTTGTCTGTAGTTTGGCTGAAAAGGTGTATAAATAAAGTGTTTTGAGTTAAGTTTTTTAATCTCATCGGTGGTTGAGTATCTAAACCAATCAAGGGTGCTCGCGAGCATCATTTCTGATTGTGTCTCTAGCGCTTGGCCAGAATAAAACTCATCAGAGCCGATAATTACTTTTTGCTTTCTATCTACTGAAGATAAATATTCTCCAAGACTTGTAATAAATACAGAGGTATATTTACCAAACAACGTAAGTTGGCTATTAGGGTAGTAAGTTAATAGTGTTTTTATCGCATCGATATCATTTTCATTGAATGATGATTGTAAGGTTAAAATATCCGCGGTTTTTAATTGAGAGTCATTCTGTGTTGATAACGTTGTTGGCACTAATTGATTAAGTAAATCGATATTTAATTGGTTTGCTTGATTTAAGCCTCCAACTGAAAAATACCAATAGCTAGCCCCAAAAAATAAGATAATTAGATAAAACCAACCCGTTTGGTGAATGGGCAGAATACGTTTAATCATGTGTCGTTATAACCTTCAGCTATTTTTATTATTATTTTATTGCAGTCATACAGCTCTATTAATACCCTAAAGCGACAGTTATATCAAATTTAAGACGTTAAAACCCGAGGAAAGCTAGCTAAATTAACTAATGTGAGTATTTACTGTACTTGTGGTTAACAAACGCAATGAGTGCTAATAAATCGGAATTAACTCTCCATGATCTTTTCTTTTATCGCCTGTTTTAGTTCTTGCACAAGCACTTGGTAAGCTAATTGCATTGCTTGAAAACGTTCATCTACTTGAGTTGCTTCTGTTCTTGCAGTTTTTACGTATTGATTAAAGTCCTTTGTTGTTTGTAGTAATACTTGAGCGTTCAAATTTGCTGACATTCCTTGAATTTTATGGCTGATATCATGTTGTTGTTTGTTGTCCTGTTGGCTAACGCTCAAAGCTAAAGCGGTAAGCTGTAATGGCATTTCTTCTAAGAATAAGGCAATGAGTTTTTGTTGAATATCTTCATTGTTATTTAAACGTTTACTAAATACATCTTTTTGCCATACCGCTAATGTTACTTCTTCAGGTGATGTTTCAAAGATGTCTTTATTTGAAGTTGAAGGGATATTGTTAGTCGTTATGCTTTTAGTCATAACTTCTTCATTGATGTCAATTTCCGCCGTTATATCGGCTTCAATAATGAGAGGTGATTTTTTAACTTCTTGTTTAATGTTAACTTCAATATACAGAGATAGTTTATCCTTAAGCCTTACTGGTTCAATAGGTTTAGTTAAATAATCAGTCATGCCTGATGCGATGCACTTTTCTCTATCTCCTTTCATGGCATTAGCCGTCATGGCAATAATAGTGACAGTTTGATTTTCTGCTCCTGCTAACCCTTGACGAATAGACGTTGTCGCTTGGTAACCATCCATTAAAGGCATTTGACAGTCCATTAAAATAATATTGTACGGTGTATTTTGTTTATTATTACTTGCTGCCATTAGCAGAGCTAACGCTTCCTCTCCATTTTCTGCAATATCAGGGGTTATGCCAAACTCGGCTAGAATGTGACGTGCTACTTCTTGATTAATACGGTTATCTTCTACTAATAATAACCGACACTGACTTAAGTCTTTATTGTCAATATTCTTACCTTCAGGTTCAACTTCTTTTAGGTAATGGTGGGTAATGAGTGGTTGCTCTTCTGAAATTAGGTGTTTTTTCGACAAACATAAACTTAAGGTTTTAAATAAGTCTTTTGTTATTGCCGGTTTAGGGAAGTAAGCGGTAAAGCCTAGACTTTTAAAGTAAGTTGCATCGCCACGAGTTGCCATTGAGGTCATCATAACAAGCTTTATTGCTTTTAAATTAGCACTAGCTTTTACATGTTTTGCTAAGGCAGCACCATCCATTTGAGGCATATGCATATCAAAAAAGGCTATTTTAATATCTGCTTGGTTATTATCAATAACATTTTTTTCAAGTAAAGTTAAAGCAGAAAGGCCGCCATCAGCTTCATATACTATTGCTCCCCAATGCTCTAACTGCGCCTTTAATACCGAACGGTTAGTGGTATTGTCATCCACGACTAACATTGGCACTTTACTTATATCTACATTGGGTAACACAATGGCAGACTGTGTACTCTTCTCTAAAGCTACTGAAAAGGAAAAGGTAGAGCCTTGGCCAAAATTACTGGTGACAGTGATATCGCCATTCATTAATTGGCAGAGCTGCTTACAGATCGCTAACCCTAGCCCGGTACCTCCGTATTTTCTGGTGGTTGAAGCATCTACTTGGGTAAAAGATTGAAATAGTTTTGATATTTTATCTTCAGCAATGCCAATACCAGTATCACTTACACTACAATGCAGGGTTAGTTGTCCCTTATCAGCACCTGCAAAAAATTTTTCTTCAACTAACCTTGCTGTGATGATTATTTCGCCTTGCTCGGTAAATTTAATCGCATTGCCTGTTAAATTATTAAGAATTTGCCTAATTCGCCCTGGATCTCCTTTAACATGGCTTTGCTGTATTTCTCTATTGTCTAAAATGATTTCAATATTTTTTTCTTGGCTTTTTAAAGCGAGTGATTCACTAAATTCACCAAAAAGCTTTCTTAAATCAAAATCGATGATTTCTAAGTCGAGCTTTCCCGCTTCGACTTTAGAAAAATCTAAAATATCATTAATTAAACTAAGCAGTGCTTCAGCACTAGAGTTTGCTAACTCTACTCTATGCATTTGCTCTTCACTTAGGTCATTCCTTAAGAGCAGGCCAAGCATGCCTAAAATCCCATTCATTGGAGTACGAATTTCATGGCTCATGCTAGCAAGGAACTCTGCTTTATGACGAGCGGTGTCTTCTGCTAATTCTTTGGCGGCAATATGCTCTTGTTCTACTATTATTCGTTCCGTAATATCAATATTCACCCCTGTCATTTGCACAGCATTACCTTGGCTATCCAACTTAATGAGTGCCATCGCCTTTATATACTTTGTAGTGCCAGAGGGGGTTTTTATTCTAAATTCATAATTAAAATCAGAGTTTATATCTATCGCATTCTGTATTGCTTTATTTGCTTCTTCTACATCTTCAGGGTGAACGGACTTTTGCCAATCAGATATTGTACTTGTAAAGTCTTGTGGCGGAATGGCATATATTTTATGCATCCATTTATCCCAAGTGAGTTTGTCATTTTTTATGTCATACTGCCAAATACCGATACCTGCGGCGTCAGTTGCTAAGTTTACCCTCTCGTTGACTTCTATTAATGCGTGTTGGTGTTGCTCTTGCTCTAACTCTAATTGCGCTTCTTTTGATATATCGCGGATAATACCGGTAAAAACCACGCCCTTTTCACTGGAAACTTTTGAAATGGATAAATGAATAGGAAAAACGTCTCCAGACTTTTTAAGAGCCTGTAGTTTTCTGCCTATACCTATTATGTGAGCAACCCCAGAATGAGCATATTTATCTAGGTAACCATCATGTTTAGCGCTATCTTGAGCTACCATCATCATACTGATGTTTTTGTTTATAGCTTCTTTTTCACTGTAGCCAAACATGTTTTGTGCAGCCTTATTAAAAGAAATAATATGACCTTGTTCATTAATGCTGATAAACCCCTCTGCGGCACTGGAGAAAATGGCATTTATTTGCTCTGAACTTTGTTTTGCCGATAAAGCTGACTGCTCTTGCTCATGTAATGCAAATTGCATTTGAGTAAATAAATTACTAAAGCTCCGTGCAAGTACACCAATTTCGGTATCACTTTGGGTTGGTAGGGCACTTAACTTATTTGATTTATCGTAATTCTCTAAACTATGGGTAATTTGCTGTAAGGGTGTGGCAATACGTTTTGCTGCAATCGTTGCTATGGCTAGAGCGATAAGCGCCAACGAACTACCAAGTAATAAACTGCGTATTCTATAAGCTGATAGTGTTTGCTCTATGTCGGTACTGTCTTTTAGTATCAATAAGTTAAGCTGATGAATATTATCAAAGCGTTTTAACTTTATCTGTTGAAAATGGCCGTGATATTTATGATCACCAATAGTAATGTTATTAAGAGGGAATATGGCTAATTGTTTATTGATAGCTGTTTGTAGTTGGGGAAATTCATCCTGTATTAAGTACCTTTGCTGTAAATCAAAACCAAAGGTTTTACTGTTGTCAGGGTGAGAAACAAAATCACCTGCTTCGTTGGCTAAATAAAATGAGAGTTGGCTTAACTCTTTTGTCTTTAAGTGCTCAATAAAACTACCAAAATCTAAATTAATAATTATAAGACCAAATACTTCACCTGAGCTTTGATCATAAATAGGTGTGGCTACTCTTAAAACAGCTCTGTTAGGCAGCTCAACTTTGCCATGATTCTTTGCTAATTCTATTTTTGAAAAGTAGACTTGTCCGGGATCCTTGTCAATAGTTGCTTTGAAGTAGGGCCTTGTTATTTTTTGTTGTAAACGCGATGTCGGTATTACTATGCTTTGGCTATCATTACGAACGTTAACCAATTCTTGGCCGTTATTGGCAACACCTATATAACGAATCTGATAATCGAACTCTTTATTAATGAGAAACTCACTGAATATTTGTTCTATTCTATTTTTCCATAATAGGTAATTATGTGTATCGTCTTTTTTGAGTGACTCGATCATACCTTGAATTGGAGGAGTTCTACTTAAAAATAAAATATCCGAATTTGCTTGGCTGTAGAGTTGCTCAATTATGGGATCCACTAGGTTACTTTCAATGGCAACCTCACTTCTTGCTTGTTTGGTTAATAAACGCTCTGTTTCAAAATAGAATAAAAAACTCACCAAAGTGGAGACGCTTAATACTAAAACAAATGCAGCAATAGGTATTTGCATGCTAATGGAATTTCGGGCATGGCCAACATCTAATAACTTACCTTGTAATGCTTGTTTATCTATTTTTTCAACTTTAGCTTGGCTTGTTGGTTGAATGCTGCTTTGGGTTACCCCATTCACTGATGTTGCTTTTAAATCAAAAAGTAAACCTAAGAAAGCGCAACCATAGGCAATAATTTTTAAGCTATGAGCAATGTTAAAGTGGTTATCAAATAAGGCGGTGGAGCCAAAGGCCATATGCAATTGTGTGGTAACTTCAGGGATAACACTTAGCAATAAACCATACTTTGCTATTGAAGGGAATTGTTTGTATAAGTTGATAAATAAGCTACCAGCAAAAATAAAAAGTCCAAGCGGTAATACGTCATATGGGCGAGTGATTAAAGCTTGTTTGAACATAGTTTGTGGTAAGTTGCTGCTATTAGCGGCAATGTGCACAGATATATAAGCAAAACTTAAAAAACAAAGTCCAATAGCTGTAAGTATTCTATAATCTTTTTTGTTGTGCTTTTGGGGGGCTTTATCATTTGGCTCATTTATACCTGCTTGTTGTTTTTTCGCATAAAGTACAAAACAAATCAGGGTGCCAATAATCATAATGGTGGCATTGAATATACGTGAGAAAGCCCAAGTAAAAGGAATGAAATCAGTATTTGCTGCTTCTGCTGAAATAATTCGTGTTGCCGCTAGTGTGTGAAAAGCATCAACTGAGCCAGCACAAAAAATTGCCATTCCCATTATAGGAATGGCAATGTCTCGGTGAATTCGATAGTGCACCAATGCTAAAACAAAAGTAAGCAAAGCTAAGACTACCGCTGACCACTCTAATAATGTGTGCTGAATAGCTCCAGAAAGGGCATGAAATAGATGGTTAGCCACGATTGGTTCACTATTATTAAGTGGTGTAATAACGGAAGCGAAGCTAAAATCGAGCAGATTCAATACTGTGGGTAGTAGGCAAAGTACAGTAACGGTGACTAAAAAAAACAACTTTGTTCTAGTAAGCTGTAGGGCTTGATATGATGGTAATGGTTTGGTTGATGAACTTTTTGTCGCTGATTTCCCTGTAGATGATTGTTCGGTATTATTAGCAATATAAGCCGACATATGTGTCTTTCCATGGACCAGTGGTGATTTAAGAGTTTATTAGATTTTTATTGAGGAAATAAAAATGAAAATACATAAAGACTTAATAAACAGGGATACTTATAAGTTAGCACAGCCATTTGTATTCGCCATCAAATTAGCTGCTATTTTTAACCTATCACTGAGGTGATATTTCTTATGATTTAAGTTAGGTGTTTTTAGCTGCTTGCTTAGCTAGTTTTTTTTCCTTTCTACGGCGCTTAAAAAATGCTGATAATAGTTGGCTGCAATCTTCTTGCATCACACCAGAATTGACTGTTATTTGGTGGTTTAATTGTGGGTTATTTGTTAAGTTTAAGGCACTACCTGCGGCCCCTGTCTTTAGATCTCTACTAGCATAAACTAAACGTTTTATTCTACTGTGTACTAATAAACCCGCGCACATAGGACAGGGCTCAAGGGTGACATATAAAGTACAGTCAAGCAGGCGGTAGTTATTGAGGTATGCACCTGCTTGTCTAATGGCATTCATTTCAGCATGACTTGAGGGGTCGTTTAGCATAATCGACTGATTGTAACCTTCAGCTATGATATTTCCTTGATAAACAACCACAGCACCAACAGGGATTTCATCGTGCTGTTCTGCTTGTTGAGCTAATTCAAAAGCTCTTTGCATAAAAACTATATCAAGCTGCTCTTGCTCATGAGCAATTTGTTCATGGTTAATGTGTTCATCATTAACTTGTGTATAGCTTGCTTGGGTTGACTTTAAGTTAACTGAAGAAGGCTCTGTCATAAAAAAATTTCCAATAAGTCATTCAGATATCTTTGCCCTGTTTTAGTGACGTGCCAATATTCATCACTTCCTATGATTTCATTTTCCATGAGGCCTTTATTTTTAGCCTGCGCGAGTTGCGGTAGTACTGCGCCTATACCTAAGCCTGTGCTTGTTTGAAAGTGCTTTATACTAAAAGCGCTGTGCAATCTTAATTGGTTCATCATAAATTCAAATGCACGCTCACTTTTATCAACCTCATTTAATTGATCGATATAATCGCGTTCATCAGCTAAATAACCTTTAGGATGTTTTACTTTTATCGTGCGAAATATCTTCTGTGTCTTACTATCGGTTATCTTGCCGTGGGCACCGCAACCAATGCCTAGGTAGTCACCGTATTGCCAGTAATTTAAATTATGCTGACACTGGTACTCAGCTTTAGCATAAGCGGAAATTTCATATTGTTGATAACCCGCTTCGCTAAGCAGCTTTACCCCTTCATCTTGAATTTGCCATAAAATATCATCTACTGGTAACTTAGGTGGCTTAGAATGAAAGATAGTATTGGGTTCAATGGTTAATTGATACCAAGATATATGGGTAGGGTTCAGGCTAATTGCCGTCTTTAAATCATCAAGCGCATTATCTAACGATTGATTTGGTAAACCATGCATAAGATCTAAATTAAAACTACCAACTCCACATTGAGTCGCTAATTTGGCTGCTGCTTTTGCTTGGTTGCTATCGTGAATACGACCAAGTTTTATTAGCTTATCAGAAGCAAAACTTTGCACGCCAATAGATAACCGAGTGACACCTGCATCAAAAAAACCGATAAATTTATCAGCTTCAACGGTACCGGGGTTTGCTTCTAGGGTTACTTCAATATCCGTTGCTTGTTCAAAACGTGCCAGTACTTGAGTGAGTAAATTTTTAATCGCTTTAGCTGAAAATAAACTTGGGGTTCCACCACCAATAAAAATGGAGTGTAATGGCCGATCACTTAAGTGAAAACGTGAAATATCAGCATCTAAATCTGCAATAAGGGCTATGACATATTCTTGCTCTGGAATTGCCTCTTTCACTGCGTGAGAGTTAAAGTCACAGTAAGGGCACTTTTCCACGCACCATGGAATATGAATATAAAGTGATAATGGTTGATTCTCTAAGGTATTTGGCATATCAGTCATAAGTAAAGGGCTCTCACTCTTATGATGCTGTTGAAGTAAGTTTTTCGACCAGCTTTTTCAAAGCTTGTCCGCGATGACTACGTTTGTTTTTTACATCGCGAGTTAGTTGTGCAGAAGACATTTCTAAGTCACTTTGCCAAAAGACAGGGTCGTAACCAAAACCTTGTTCACCAAGTTTCTCTCTGCTAATAGTACCTTGCCACACACCATGACAGATAAGTGGTGTTGGATCGTTTTCATGTTTCATATAAACTAAAACACAATGAAAACGAGCCGTTCTCTGTTCTTCAGGCGTATTAACTAATGCAGTTAGTAGCTTATTAGTATTATCGTCATCGGTTAATTCTCCCTGGGTAATATCAGCGGCATAGCGAGCTGAATAAACACCGGGTGCACCATTTAAGGCATCAACCTCTAAACCTGAATCATCAGCGATAGCAGGTAGGCCGGTAATTTTGGCGGCATGACGTGCTTTTATAATGGCATTTTCTACAAAGGTGGTGCCTGTTTCTGCAGCTTCAGGTACATCAAACTCGCTTTGTGGCACAATTTCAATATTTTGCTCACCTAATAAGTGTGCTAATTCTTTAACTTTGCCTTGGTTTCCTGTTGCTAATACAACTTTTTGCATGGCTAATACCTATGGTTAATACCAGTGATTATTGGGGGCGGTTATTTTACAGGGTGATTCTTCTGCCTAGGCTATTCTACCTTAGCGAGGATATTTTGGCTAAATTTAACATTAAAAAAAAGAGCTTCTAAAAGCTCTTTTATAATCAACTTAAGTGGATATAGGGATTAATCAACATAAAATATTTGTGAAAACTTTAATTGTTGTTTTTCTTTGCCATCATTAATGATTATATCAAAATGAAGTGTCTCTTCATTGTTATAACTAACTTGAGCAAGGTAATAAATAGCAGAGCCTTCTTTAACTTCTTTAAAGTCTAGGTCTTTAAATTGGCCAAGATTATTTTTGGCTTTACCCATAATACTCACCGTTTTAGCGGGTGAGCCTTTTTGGCTATTGTCTAATACTGAAATATTGATTAGCCCATTGTAACGACTTCGGGTAATGCCATAAACTTTGGCAATCTCAGGGGTAAAGAAAGTTGAACCGATAGCCATATAGTGCACATTCATTGAGCCTAATTTCTTCATGTTTTCAGCGCTAGCACTGGTCATGGCAAGAAAACTAAGGCTTAATGCGATAATAAGTTTTATGATTGATATTTTCATGTGACTCTCCCAAGAGGAACAGAAGTTTGAAGCTGCTCTATAGTATGATCTAATTATAGAACAGCCCTAGAAAAAAATAAGCTTAAAAAGCGAAGTGCTGAAGTCTTATAAAGCGCCCCAATAAGGCAGGGAGCTAGATAACAAGATATTAATAACATTCATCGCTAAAAAGGCTACTAACATAGATAAGTCTAGGCCACCCATATTCGGAATTATCTTTCGGATAGGACGTAAAAAGGGATCAGTTAGTTGGCTAAATACCATTAACGTCGCATTATAACCTTGGACAACCCAGCTCATGATTGCCATGATGATCATAATAACAAACAATAAAAAACCGGCTTGTTTTAATAACACTAATAAACCAATGTAAAAAGCTAACACACCTAAACTTTCGCCGGATAATGCGGCTAATGTGACAAATTTTAATGTAGCTATGACATAGGCAATTAATATCGTTGCTAAGTCTAAACCGCCTAGCCCTGGAATAATTCGTCGTAGAGGCACGACTAAAGGGTTACTAACTTTGACAACAAACTGGCTTAAGGGGTTATAAAAATCAGCTTTAACCCATTGTAACCATATACGCATGATCAAAATCATTAATAAGGCGTCGAAGGCGAATCTAAGCAAGTAAATAATTGCTTCCATTGGTTTTCCTCTACTTAATTTGAATTTACGTGATAAAAATTATTATCTGTTTCTGATGAGTCTGGTTAGGCAGATTAGCTGTTAGCCATTTCTTCTGCACGAGCAATAGCTGCATTCATAGCATTTTCGACCATTTCCTTTATACCGTCTTCTTTAAATTGTTCTATTGCCGCATGTGTTGTTCCACCTTTTGAGGTGACGTTGGCACGTAAGTTACTAATTGAAACACTATTATGCGCGACCATTTGTGTTGCACCTAATGCCGTTTGTTGTACTAACATACGACTTTCTTCTGCCGAAAAACCCAAATGCTGAGCGTGTTGCTCCATGGCTTCCATAAATAAGAAAAAATAGGCGGGAGCAGAACCTGCAACAGCAGTGACATCATTGATTTTATCTTCAGTACTCACCCAAATTATTTTTCCTACCGCGGCCATTAACTTTTCTGCTGCAGATTTTTGTTCTGCATTAACTTCGCTTGAGGCAAATAAACCGCTCATACCTAAGCCAAGTTGTGCTGGAGTATTTGGCATTACACGAACAACAGGGGGATTTTCTGTTACATGTTCACTTGTTAGGGCGTGTTGAATTTGTGCAATAGTTGTTCCTGCAGCAACAGAAACAAACAACTTAGCTGAAATATCTATAGTTTGGCCTATTTGTCGGCAAACATCGGTAATAAAATGTGGTTTTACACACAGCACAATCACATCAGCGAATTCACTGGCTATGGTATTATCATTGGTTTGTTGTACACCAAACTCCTCGGCTAAATTGAGTCTTTTAGCTTCTGAAGGGTTAGCAACCATGATGTTTTGGGCTGATATACCTGAATTAACTAAACCAATAATGATTGCTCGTGCCATATTTCCAGCACCGATGAAGGCTATTTTATTCATAAGAAGTATTCCTAAACTATTAATTTTAAACTTTATTTTCTCTAGCACCAAAAATGGCTGTGCCAATTCTTACCATCGTTGAACCGTAAGTCACAGCGACATCTAAATCATTAGACATACCGAGGGAGAGGGTATCAACGCTAGGGTATTGTTTTTTCAGTTGCTCGAATAGCTGTTGCATTTGTTCATAACAGGTTTTAGGAGCATTTTTTTCAGGTACTGCCATTAAACCCCGTAAGGTGAGTTTATCACAATTATCAACTATTTGAGCTAGTGAAAATACTTGCTCAATACTTATACCTGATTTTGATTCTTCATTACTA
>Ga0209292_1004008_pt1 | contig 15873 bp, 16 predicted proteins | sample GOMGulsemesocosm_2_FD_184634 | JGI IMG/M metagenome (GOLD analysis project Ga0209292, IMG submission 184634) | Methane-oxidizing microbial communities from mesocosms in the Gulf of Mexico - GOM9C Gulf of Mexico (SPAdes) (version 2) | ecosystem: Environmental > Aquatic > Marine > Cold seeps... | reverse complement strand
TCGCAGCAGGTTATGCTCCACATTACGATACAGAAAGCAGAGGACGTCAATTTTGAGTAATACTGAATCAGTAGACACACCCACTTTAGGCCAAAAATTATGGTTTAATTTACCCCTTTGGCAAAAAATTGTTATCGGTATGATCCTTGGTATTACCGTTGGTATTATTTTTGGTGAAGATGCTGTCGTCCTAAAACCAATCGGTTCATTCTTTGTTAACACCATTAAAATGTTAATTGTACCACTGGTTTTCTGTTCAATTATTGTTGGTATTACATCAATGCAAGACACCAGTAAAATGGGTCGCATTGGTTTTAAAGCCGTTATGTTTTATCTTATTTCAACCGCGGTTGCGATCACAATCGGCTTAATATTAGGTAATGTTCTACAGCCTGGCGCTGGTTTAGGGCTAGTAGCTCAACAAGTTGAAGTAGTAAAAGCAACGCCATCACTTGCAGATACACTCGTTGCGTTAGTACCAACTAACCCAGTAAGTGCACTTGCTCAAGGTCATATCCTCCAAATTATTGTGTTTGCTGTTGCGCTTGGCGTATCACTCACACTGATTGGTGAAAAAGGTAAACCTGCTGTCGCTGTATTTGAAAGCCTAGCAGAAGCGATGTACAAGCTAACGGATCTAGTAATGAAACTAGCACCGTACGGTGTGTTTGCATTAATGGCATGGGTCGCAGGTAAATATGGTTTAACCTTATTATTACCATTAGTGAAAGTGATTGGTGCTGTTTACCTTGGTAGTACTTTACATGTACTGGGTGTTTATAGTGCACTGATTGTATTTATTGCAAAACTAAGTCCGGTACAATATTTCCGCGGTATTGTTGATGCGCAAGTTGTTGCATTCACCACGACATCAAGTGCAGGTACACTGCCAGTATCAATGAAATGTGCACGTGAAAAATTAGGCGTATCAAAAGGTGTATCAAGCTTTGTACTTCCACTGGGTACAACCATTAACATGGACGGTACCGCGCTTTATCAAGGTGTAACAACATTATTTGTCGCGCAAGCATTCGGTATTGATTTGGGTATGCCTGAATACATCACCATTATCTTAACAGCGACTTTAGCGTCGATTGGTACTGCCGGTGTACCTGGTGCGGGTCTTATCATGCTAACGTTAGTGCTTACTACTGTTGGTCTACCTGTTGAAGGTGTTGCACTGATTGCTGGTATCGACCGTATTTTAGATATGGCACGTACCACTGTGAATATTTCTGGTGACATCGCGGCATCAGTAATCATTGCTAAATCAGAAAAAGAACTAGATATCACGATTTATAACGCAAAATAGTAATAACGTGATATAGCGGTACGGTTATACCTAAGCCGTACAAACAAAAAAGCCACTGATGACAATCCAACAACAAGGAGTTGACATCAGTGGCTTTATTCGTTTAAGTAGATACTAATGTTTAATCAGTAAATCACCTTAAACCGTATTTACATAAATGCTAATTTAGCCACAAACACTGCCGTTAACACCCAAATACTAATTGATACTTCTTTTGCTTTACCTGAACCTACTTTTAAGAAAGTATAAGCGATAAAACCAAGTGCAATACCATTGGCGATAGAGAAGGTAAATGCCATCATGATTGCAGTAATACAGGCTGGTACATAATCGGTAAATTCATCCCAATTCACTTTACTCAGGCCACTCATCATCAAGAAAGAAACGAAGATAAGCGCACCAGCAGTCGCATAGCTTGGAATAATTAACGCAACATCCGTAAAGAAAGTCGCCGCTAAAAATAACGCACCAACCGTCACCGCAGTTAAACCAGTTCGACCACCAGCAGCAACACCAGACGCACTTTCAACATAAGACGTTACTGGCGGGCAACCCACACACGCACCTAATACGCTTGATACCGAATCCGCTTTTAATGATTTTTTCAGGTTCTCAATTTCACCTTTCTCATTGATCAGGTTCGCTTTATCTGCGACACCCATTAATGTGCCTGCCGTATCAAACATGTTCACAAATAAGAACGAGATGATGACACTGACCATACCGACATTAAATAACCCTTCTGCATTATAAAACAGGTGTTCAAAATCCATTGCCATGAATAATGGCGCAATGCTTGGCGGCATAGAAACAATTGACGCAGGAGCAGAAACGAGACCCAGTGGAATACCTGCAAGCGTTGTCACTAGCATACCAATTAATACCGCACCAAATAGATTACGACGGAATAGTGAGCCAATAATGAGGAAGGTTAATGCGGCCAGCAATACGCTCGGTTCTGTAAAATTGCCCATGGTCACTAACGTCGGTTGAGAAGCAACAACGATACCCGCACTTTTAAAACCAATGATGCCTAAAAATAGACCCACACCAGCAGTCATTGCATAACGTAAACTCTGCGGTATGCTATCTAATATCCACTCTCGGATTTTGTAAAAACTCATTAATGCAAAGAGCACACCCGAAACAAATACAGCCGCCATCGCGACCTGCCAAGTGTAACCCATGTCAAATACGACAGTATAAGTAAAGAAGGCATTAAGCCCCATACCCGGCGCAAGTCCCACAGGCCAGTTCGCGTAAAGCCCCATCAACATACAACCAATTGCAGCACCAATACAGGTAGCAACAACTAACGCATCCTTATCCATGCCGGTCTTTGCCATAATGTCTGGGTTTACAAAAATAATGTAAGCCATAGTAACGAAGGTTGTTAAACCTGCCATAAGCTCAGTTTTCACCGTCGTGCCATGCTCAGAGAGTTTAAATAACCTCTCTAACAAGCCACCTTTTGATGATCCCTGTAACTCAGATCCTTGTTGTGTTTTATCCATCATACTTCCCTTGTTGTATTCGGTTTTACCGATTTTACGTTTTTATAATCTTTATTTTTAATAATTGTAGGTTTGCTAATGTTCCAATACTGATGTTCTAATCACATTGCTTTAATAACATTGTCTGACTAAATGTGGTGTGTGTTTACAGCTAACTTCCACGATAGGTCGAATAGCTGAACGGGGATACTAACAGCGGCACATGGTAATGCGCTTGTGTATCGCTAATACCAAAGCGAATAACAATGTCATCTAAAAAAGCAGTCTCTGGCACAATCGCGCCACGCGCACGAAAATAATCAGCCGTATCAAATTGTAGTTGATACTTGCCAACTCGCAGTTCATCACTGGTTAATAATACAGAATCTGTACGCCCGTCACTGTTGGTTACCGCTGAAGCGACTAACTCTAATTGATCTGCCTCGACCTTATATAATTTAATACTAATGCCTGCACCTGGTACGCCATTGGCTGTATCAAGTACATGTGTACTGAGTCCACTCATAATCAAAAATACCTTACTGTCACAATTAAATATCACGGCTTAAATATCGTCTAAACTACAAATTGAATACATAGATCGATACAATATGTTAAGTTTATGTTTCACATGATTACAGAAAAACAGTCAAAAGTTAAATTATTAATCTGTTTTTTGTTTTAAAAACACAAAAAAACGCCTAATTAATCCCAGAATAATCACTAATAAATAGAAAAAACCAAGAATATACCAATAACCAGCCCCATTTTAGGTACAAAACCAACCTTTACAAACTTGTTACATATTTATATGGATTTTGTATACAATAATTGCAATAATTGTTTAACAACGTAATTACTTATCTATAATTTAAAGAGTGATTAGCGAAATATACGCATAACAAGGAGTCATGATGACTGTTGCCTACCCCAGAGATCTTATTGGTTATGGCCAAAATGTGCCAAATGCCAACTGGCCTAACAAAGCACGCTTAGCGATCTCATTTGTTCTTAACTATGAAGAAGGTGGCGAACGTTGCGTATTACATGGCGATAGTGAATCAGAAGCTTTTCTATCCGAAATGCCTGGCGCAGTACCATTACAAGGCGTGCGTAATCTCAGTATGGAGTCTTGTTATGAGTATGGCAGCCGTGCAGGTGTTTGGCGTTTGTTAAACTTATTCGCTGATTATCAAATACCACTCACCGTATTTGCCGTCGCAATGGCGTTAGAAAGACACCCTGATGTCGCTAAAGCATTTGTTGCTGCAAACCACGAGATTTGTAGCCATGGTTATCGTTGGCTTGATTATCAATATACTGATGAAGCCGAAGAGCGTGAACACTTATATAAAGCTATCGACATTATCAAAGAACTCACAGGCAAACGTCCAACAGGTTGGTATACAGGTCGACTCGGTCCTAATACCCGACGTTTAGTCGCTGAAGAAGGTGGGTTTCTGTATGACTCAGATGCCTATGATGATGATCTACCGTATTGGGTTAAAGCCAATAATCAACCGCACTTAGTGATCCCTTATACGCTTGATGTGAATGACATGCGCTTTGCAACCCCACAAGGTTTTAATAGTGGCGAGCAATTCTTTCAATATTTAAAAGATAGCTTTGACACCCTCTACGCTGAAGGTGAAACATCACCAAAAATGATGTCAGTGGGTTTACATTGCCGCTTAATCGGCCGTCCGGGTCGTGTAGCATCACTAAAGCGTTTCTTAGATTACGTAAAACAGCATGATGATGTGTGGCTATGTACACGAGAACAAATAGCCAATCACTGGATCAAAAACCACCCATACAAGGACGCGTAACATGACACGTTTTAACACTTGCATCCCAAGTCAGCTATCGCAACCCGATTTTGTGGCGGTGTTTGCTGATATCTATGAACACAGCCCCTGGGTAGCAGAGGAAGCCTATCAACAGCACCAACACCAAGGTGTCGATGGCGATATCAATGACATTGCCACATTACAGCAATGCATGGCAGACATTTTACTGGCCGCGAGCCCTGACCAACAGCTTGCATTAATCAATGCTCACCCAGATTTAGCAGGTCGCGCAGCCGTTAATGGTGAACTGACCACCGCATCAACCTCTGAACAAGCTGGTGCTGGTATAGATCAATGTACAGCCGAAGAATTTACCCATTTCACACAGCTCAATGATGCCTATAAAGCGAAATTTAATTTCCCTTTCATCAAAGCCGTGCGTGGCGCAAACCGTTTTTTAATCTTAGCGGACTTTAAACGTCGTATTCAAAATGATATCGACACCGAATTCAAACAAGCATTATTAGAAATAAACAAAATCGCTGCATTTCGTTTAAACGATTTATAACAGGACGAGTAGAATGACTACTGAATTAAACTTTGACCGCCATATTAACCTTGCTGATGAAAAGCTTGGTGCTGAAGCCATTTTTGCAACCGATGATTTTTTTGCTGATAAGCAACGCATGCTAAAAACAGAAGCAGCCGTATTTGTACCTGATCTATATGACGAAAATGGTAAATGGATGGACGGTTGGGAATCTCGTCGTAAGCGCCATGAAGGTTATGATTACTGTGTCGTACGTTTGGGCCTACCTGGTTCAATCGAAGGTCTTAATATTGATACATCAAATTTCACGGGTAACTACGCGCCTTCAGCGTCTGTTGACGCCTGTTTTGTTGCTGATGGCCAAGATCCACAAGCAGAAACAGAGTGGACAGAAATACTCGGTTCAGAATCATTACAAGGTGATAGCGAACATTTATTTAGCTTAACAGGCGATGCTGTTTATACCCACGTACGTCTTAACATTTACCCTGACGGTGGTGTTGCCCGTTTACGTGTTTACGGTAAGCCAAGTATTGACTGGGACACTATCAGCGCCGACCAAGAAATTGATTTAGCGGCAACGGTTAACGGCGGTCGTGCGATTGCTTGTAACGATGAACACTTTGGTGTGATGGGGAATTTATTGAACCCAGGTCGTGGTGTGAACATGGGTGACGGCTGGGAAACGGCACGTCGTCGTACACCGGGTAATGACTGGGTGATTATCGCATTAGGTAATAAAGGCAGTATTAAACATATCGAAATCGATACTGCGCACTTTAAAGGTAACTTCCCTGATTCACTCAACATTCAAGCCGCTTGTGTGGCTGGCGGTACTGAAGAACAGATCCAAGCACAAAGCTTATTCTGGCGTGAACTGTTACCAGCACAAAAACTATCGGCAGATAATATTCACAATTACCAAGAACAAGTAAATGCATTGGGTGACATTACCCATATCCGCGTGAACATTTATCCAGACGGTGGCATTAGCCGAGTACGACTGTTCGGTACTGTATCAAAATAACTCTATCGACTAATACTAAGCATTGCTAAATAATCAATATAAAGGACTTGCTGATGACTAACATAATTACACTTGAACCATTAACCGCAGAAGCGTTTAAGCCTTACGGGGATGTGATCGCTACTACGGATCGTGATTATTTCATGATCAACAATGGTTCTACGCGTCGCTATCATCAGCTTGCCGATGTCGACACCGAAACGGAGGGTGGTCGTACGATCATCAGTATCTTTCAGGCAACCCCATTAACTTATCCATTATCGGTAAGCATGATGGAGCGCCACCCGTTAGGTTCACAGGCGTTTATTCCTTTATTTGGCAATGCGTATTTAATCTTGGTTGCCGCGCCAACTGGCGACCTAGAACAAGACCGATTAGATAGTCAAACCATTCGTGGTTTTATCAGCGACGGGTCACAGGGTATTAATTATCACAAAGGTGTTTGGCACCACCCTATCCTCGCGTTAACAGACCAAGATAAATTCTTGATTGTCGATCGCGCAGGTCCGGGAAACAACTGTGAAGAAGTACATTTTACCGATGCTGAAACACGCATATTTAAAAACAGTAAATGTATTTAAAGACACAATACGATTGTAATTCGCATTAACATATTTAATAAAGGCGTACTCAGTACGTAATTATAATAACAGGGAGTATTTATGGATCCGCATATTACGGAATGGCTGAATCTTACGATTCGATGGATGCATATGATTTTTGGTATCGCTTGGATCGGTGCCTCATTCTATTTTGTATGGCTAGAAAATCATCTTAATCGCATCAACCCAAAAACGGGTTTAGCTGGTGACCTTTGGGCTATTCATGGCGGTGGTATTTACCACTTAGAAAAGTACAAACTTGCGCCAGCAAAAATGCCAGAAACACTACATTGGTTTAAATGGGAAGCGTACACCACTTTCCTTAGCGGTATCTCACTGTTAACCGTCGTGTATTACTTTAATGCGCAATCGATGCTGATCTCACCAGAGTCAGGCTTAACGGAATGGCAAGGTATTGCCATTGGTATCGCGACAATTGTGGTCGGCTGGATTGTTTATCATTTGTTATGTGAATCTCCATTAGCACAAAAGCCCGCATTAATGGGTGCGGTACTAATGCTCATGATCATTGCCGTAGCGTATGGCCTATCACTGGTATTCACAGGCCGTGCTGCCTATATCCACGTGGGCGCGATGATAGGGTCGATCATGGTCGGTAACGTGTTCTTTGTTATTATGCCAGGTCAACGTAAAATGGTCGCGGCAGTATCGAAAGGTGAACAACCCGATCCGAAAGATCCTGCAAAGGCACTATTACGCTCGCGTCATAATAACTACCTGACATTACCAGTGTTATTTATCATGATCAGTAATCACTTTCCAAGTACCTATGGCAGTGAGTACAACTGGTTGATATTAGCCGCGGTGTCCATTATCAGTGTGTTAGTGCGTCATTATTTCAATACGCGTCATCAGCATCAGAAATATGCATGGACATTACCGTTTGCCGCTTTTGCCATGATCACGCTAGCGTTTGTCACTAAACCAACGGTAGATAACAGCGCACCACAAGTCGCGTTTAGTGAAGTGCAAAGTATTGTCGCTGAGCGTTGTTCGGTATGCCATGCAACCGCAGGTGTTGCGCCTATGGCTGGTGTACACCTTGATACCGCTGAAAACATTAAACTCAATTCAGACAGAGTGTTATCGGCTGTGCGTAACCGTGTTATGCCACAAGGCAATATCACTAAAATGACCGAGGACGAACGTACCGTCGTGATTAACTGGATCAACCAAGGCGCGAAAATATAAGCACTAAAAATATGACGATGAGTGCTCAGTTTGTGATGAATAAATTGAGCACTCAGATACATAACCCTTTAACGACTGTCACCATATAGTCCTAGCCTTTGTTAAATATCTTCAGTCAAATGTATTAATTATGAAAACTCATACATTTGATTAATCTAAATAAAATACAATTCCCCCCTAATTATGAGCCTTAACATAAAATAAGGTCTCAAATATACAAAGGAATTGCCATGCGTAAATTAATTCTCATTCTCTGTACTATCTTCACCTTAAACGGCTGTCAGTTACTACCTGATCCAAATGCTTTACAGCCAAAAGGTAATAGCTTAACCAATTCATCGATGGATCTTGTCATCAATACTAACGAAGAATATAGCTACCAAGGACAGTTCCCTTATGAAAAGTTTAATAAGTATAGCGATGCTTCAGGTGGTACGGTACATGTAGGCAACATGGCTATATATAAGAATTCAAATACGCATTCCTTTATCGCCGTGCATAAAAGAACATGTAACCATCGCTGTATTTTTTCCACAACATCAAATGTTGAAGCAGATGAGTCACCATCGAGCTTTTGGGTTTCAGGCCGAAAAATATTTAAACGTAATGAAAAAATAAATCTGGCGGCAAACTCAAATATTATCAAACTTCTCGAACTTGAAACTGATTCAGTTAACGCTGAAAATATTTTTAATATAAGCAGTTACACCAGCGCATTAGGTAACTCTTATTTTGAAGTATTCGTTGCAACCCCTGTCGGACAACCCATGATAAAAGTAAAAGATGTCGTTACATTATCCGAAATGCTATAGCGCTAAAATTATTAAGATATATAGTATTTTATACTTAGATTGAACATTACTTCGAAATAAAGGTCTTATCGTTGAATTAACTCAGATAAGGCCTCTAATGCAACAATTAAATATTTCACTTTTTACCAGTATCAATCAATTTGCCGGCCAAAACCTATTCTTTGACTACATGTTCATGTTTTTCGCAGAGGCAATGCCTTATGCCTTTATCGCATTGGTTGTCATATTATGGTTTCGCAGTAAAGAAGAGTCCAAACGCTACCTTATTGGCGCGACGCTAACATCCGTTGTTGGTATCACGATCAATTCACTGATTGCACAAGTTTATTTCCACCCTCGCCCTTTTATGAACGACTTGGGTACAACACTCGTAGAACATACGCCAAATTCATCATTCCCCTCTGATCACACCACATTTATGTTTTGCATTGCATTTAGTCTGTTGTTTCATCAAACAACGAGAAAGTTTGCGTTTGGGTTGACTGGACTAGCCGTTATAGGTGGATTATCTCGTGTGTATATTGGCGTACATTTTCCTTTCGATATTGCAGCAGCCTCTGTTGTCGCTGCATTCTCAGCCATGCTGGTTCATTCAGCTCGACATAAATTAGTCGTCTGTTATAACGTGATTATTTCAGCTGGTGATCGTTTAACAGGGCGAGTTCTAGTTAGAAGAAGCTAATAATGAAACTAGCAGCACGGGGATGTTGCTGGCTATCACTGCGAAAAATGGTTATGGAGGGTAATCGGTATTGTAGTAACTTGTATTACGGTAACTTGTTACGCTTCGCTGACTAAAAATCGCATGATCTCTTCCATATCTAAATCAAAATCATCGGCTCTGACTGACTGCAAAATTTCATCATCAGCCATAGACAAATCAATCTGATTTGTTAGTTCAAAATCATTTTTATCTAGACTATAAAACGAATTCACTTTAGGTCGAATTGGATCTGCTTTGTTATAACCTTCGACAATCGCTAAGCGATTAGAGTTTAGCTTAACCAGTGAACCAACAGGATAGACTCCCATACACTTAATAAAGGCATGTACCAAACTCAAGTCTAATTGACCATTTTGAGCCAAACTACGTAAGATGCCGAATGCTTGTAACTGAGTCGATCCTTTTTTATAGCAGCGATTTGCCGTTAATGCATCATAGATATCACAGATAGAGAGTATTCTGCCATACCGAGATATCTGCTGCCCCGCCAGTCCATAAGGGTAACCCTCGCCATCTAACTTTTCGTGATGCAGCGCTGCAACATGCAAGCTTGTCTTAGAAATACCCGGAATAGACTGAATAATATCGATTGAATGGTTCACATGTAATTTCATAATTTCAAATTCATCGACAGTCAACTTACCCGGTTTATTCAAAATATGATCGGGTGTTCGAATCTTACCAATATCATGTAAAAAAGCACCAATAGCTAACTCTCTGATCACTGTTTTTTCAATGCCAAGATAACGAGAAAATAGCGCCATTAACATTGAAACAGCAAAGGAGTGCTCTAATAAATACTCATCTTTGTTACGAATATTTATCGCGCACATGAGCGCATCAGAGTTGGTAAATAGCGTATCGATTAATTCAGAGGTGAGATTTTTTACGGAACAAAGGTCAATTTCAGAACCTTCTTCAATGTGCTTAAATATTTTTCTCTGTACATCTTTGGAGGTTGAAATAAGTGCTTTAGCTTGTGTCATCTTCACATTAAATGCTTGCTTTCGTGTCGCCGTTATTGAAATAGCAGAGACCGCTGCGGCAGCCATTTCCGCATCAAACTTGTCAGTATTTACGAGTACACGTTTGATCCCCAAGTCAATAAGCTTATTAACCACTACCTCGTTTTTAACCCATTCAGGTTGAGTAAGCCTGAAACTACCTGTTTGGAGAGTTATTTTTTCGATGTAAGAACCAACAATGATACCGGTAATATCTTGTTCTATAAGCATAATGTGTAACTCACAAAAGGGAACAGTTTCAGCAAGAGCTACTCTATCACCATATAACGTGTAAATATACTAAGGCAGTCCCGTTATTCCTATATATATAAAGCATTAAATTTAATATTATTACTCATCATTACACTAACATTTTAAAACTAATTAATACTTACTTTATCATTTGATATCGCCTGCACTAAATAATCGCTTAAGCCTTTATGCAGGTTCTGCTATTTGCATTTTATGCGTAATATACATATTTTGTAATTTAGCCGCAAAGCATTTTAAATAACATACACTAACCCAAGTAACGACGGCTGTTGCTCCCCATAATTCAAATAAAGCAACCACATGTAATTGAGAGATATAGTGCTCAGCAATACCGATACTTGCAAACCAATCACCAGTACTATAAAGCGCTTTAGCACTGATCACTAACGGAAACGTAAAAGCAGCAAACCCAGGATTAAAGGTTAAACGAGATAGGTGTAATAGCGCCATGTAGATCACCAATGTCATCAACAGCCCAATGCCTAATAATACCGCAACAATAATAGGTGATGGTTGTGACATGAAGGCCAAGTATCCCGCTAAACATAAACTCGCAGGAGCCGCTAATATTGCAATAGACGGTTTTGCGCCAGCCTGAATTTTCTCTCCAAAAATAAGACGATTAATCATGATAGGTAATAAAATTGCATAATTGATAATACCAAACACCAGAATAGCGTAACAAATAGATTCAAACTTCTCTGGTTGAGGACAAGTAAATACCGCAACAATCAATCCAATTGGTGGCACAAACCAACTCGGTACCATATGCTGTAATTGCATATCTTGAACGCGATGATAAATAAACACAGCCAAAAACACCAAATGAACGACAATAGCAGCTAACCAAATAGTCGAAGATAACGCGGGTGACGACGTAATTAACGAATTTGATACCACCATGGTCGCCATTGCGAATGTTGGCACAACACTACCAACAACATGATGAGACAGGTCATTCAACAAGGTTTTTGGATGAATAATAAAACGTAATAACAAAGAGAATAGGATCCCAGCAGCAACAACCGCTGTTGCCGTTTGAATATAACCATTAAAGTCATACACCGACTCCCACAGCGCCCCCAATGACGATATGCCTAAGGCAAGACCTGCGGCTGGGGTTGGTAATAATTTAAAATTAATTCTAATTTGGTTTAACATAATGGACCTCTCTAGTTGATGCAGTCATTATAAACATAGCTATCCGTTAATAAAATCTGTATATTTTTAATATCTAGTTAAGAAAAGTTGAACGAACATGAATTTATCATTAAAACAATTACGTGTATTTGTTGCCGTTAGCCAACAGCAAAGCATCACTCACGCGGCCAAAAGTTTATTCTTAACCAAAGCAGCCGTGAGCATGGCATTAAGTGAGCTTGAAAATCAATTAGACCAACAGTTATTTGATCGTACTAATAATCGATTACACCTCAATCCATACGGTCAACGTTTATTACCTATCGCCGATGAATTATTACACCGTGCGGCCAGTATTGATACCTTGTTTCAGCAATCAGGGCTGTTAATTGGTGACCTCGCCATTGGTGCGAGTGAAACGATTGGCAATCAAATATGTCCTTGGTTACTTGCACAATTTAGACAACAAACAGAACATACTCAGCAAACATTGCATATCAGTAACAGCGAAAAAATTGCAGAGATGATATTAAGCTATCAATTGGATATAGGGCTTATCGAAGGCGATGTTAGGCACAATGACATCGAAGCAACTCCTTGGTTAAAAGACGAAATGTGTATCATTGTGGCAGCGAATCATCCACTACTAGAAAAATCAGCATTACAATTAGCAGACTTAGTCGATAATACTTGGGTATTACGTGAGCCAGGTTCAGGCAGCCGTGCATTCTTCGATAATCATATTGTCTCCGAAATTAAACAATGGCAGCTCGCGTACCAGCTCAATTCGATCGAAGCACAACTCAACTTTGTCGCAGCAGGACTCGGCCTTGCCTGTGTCTCTAAATTCAGTGCAACGCATGCTTTAGCAAACAACCGTGTGCAAATATTGCCGCTCGATACAAAACTAGAACGCCAATACAAAATAATTATGCATAAACAAAAATTCAAAAGTGAATTAATTACCGCGTTTATCAAGTTCAGCCTGCAGTGGGATAGTTGCCAATTAATCAGTAAATAAATGCTATAAAATCAACCCATGCCACCAGCTACAAATAAAAATATACGCTAGTATTAATAGCAATGTAGCAGGATAATTGAAGGCAATTAAATGTTGAATGGACGCACACTATGTACATTGTTAACGATCGGTCTCTCGATAACAACGCAGCAAGCACAAGCGCATAACTCTCCAGAGCATACGCAGCAAGGCAATTTATCACAAAACAGCTCACTACAAGACAATTTCTCACAAGACATCATAGTGAATCAATTAACGGTAGGGGTTAGCAGTCAATTACGTCATGGCCCCGTCATACCAGGAGAGACTCTTTCTTCAATTGCTAAACAACGTGCGCCGAAAAATATGTCACGTGATCAATACATGGATTTAATTTTTCAATTAAACCCAAAAGCATTTATCAACCAAAACAGAAATAAACTGAAAGTAGATAGTTTACTTACTTTACCTAGCTACAGGGATAAAGATAATTACAATGATGTACATGCAGCTAATCAGAGAACGATGTTTAACGAAGAGCAAATTATTCTCGCCGAATATGGGCCGTTATTACAAATTAAGCACAATACAACAGATCTTTTCTTACCGCAAATTCCTATTCGAGTTATAGCGCCAAATACATTAGACCAAAAACAGAAGCAGGCCATCCTACAAGATCAAATACAACAAAGTATCATGCACGAACAGGTCACTTTAATACAACAAATTAACCAATTAGAACAACAACTAACAAAAAGCCAGCAAACAATATCGACCCTCAGTAACAGCCAGCAACAGCTCACCTTAAAAAATCGTAACTTAATCGAACAAATTCAAGATTTACATGTAAAATACGATCATATTATCAATAACTATACTTTTAGCCCTAAATATTAGGCAAAAAAAAGGAGTAGCAATCGCTACTCCTGTCGTAATATTTAATCAAATTATTACGCCTGGTCTATATCCAAGCTAGCTGGAAATTACAGGATAAAGTATACTTACCTCTTTGATAAAAATTCAAATAGCGATAGCTAGGCAATCGGTAGAAAGGAATAAAATACCGCTGCCAAATAAGTAAACATAGTACTCAAAGCCCGTGCAAAGCTTGAGTATTCGTGCCAAGACTATTAAACAAAAACCTGACCTTCGGGTCAAGTTATTTATGACATTATTGTAAATATTTATAATTTTCTATAACTTTCTATAACTTTCTATAAATAACGTTGAAGGGATGAATATAAGAATGTCTACCATACGGAAGAAAAACGAAGGAAAGATTTTAAAGGCTGCCAGTCAAGTGTTTGCCAGTGAAGGTTACGCAGCAACAAAAACCATTGATATCGCGAAGCTTGCCGGTGTGCCTAAGGCCAACGTCTATTATTATTTTGGTAATAAAGAGACTTTATACTCTGCTGTACTGGAAACGATCATCGAACCATTACTCAGTGCAACCCACCCAATCGAAACCATCAACAACCCCGCTATCGCGTTAACCGAATACATCAAAACGAAGCTGATTATCTCTCGAGATTACCCTTATGCTTCCAAAGTATTCGCAAATGAAATTATGCGAGGTTCGCCATTACTTTCTCCTGAAATAAGACAGCGTTTAATGAATCAAAGTACCTTTTTACTTGATAAATTTACGCAGTGGATTGAAGCGGGTCAGATGGATAACGTATCGCCACACCATCTACTATTCATGATCTGGTCTTCAACGCAAACTTATGCTGACTTTAGTTGGCAGATCAATGCGGTAATGGGAAAAACATCACTGACTGCAAGTGACTATGACGACGCAGCACAGCTGATCAGTCAACTTGTATTGAAGGGCTGCAATGTGAAATCTTGTGACGACGTAACGACTATTACAACGCCGACAGAATAACACTAGGTAATGGGGCTCAAAATTAGTTTTTTGATATCTCCCAAACCATTTTTAATGCGTCTAATTTGAGGGTTAAGCACAAAAGCATAGCCCTCATAACAAAGTGCATTGATGAATTTTTTTTGCGTACGGTAATAGTCGGCATAACCCTCTTTCAGCTTTGCATCAGCCAATGCAAATGTATGCCGGCTTAATCCGACATCACGTTGTTTATAGTCTGTAATAATATGCTCGATACATGCAAGGTGCTGTAAGCGTTTACTATCGGTCTGAGTAATCGAATCACTACGCATAAGGTAACCCGTATAACTTTTCGTTAATATCGCAACTTCAAAGTGCTCACATATTTTTAGCCACAATTGCCAATCTTCACAATAGCTCATTTCGATATCAAACAAACCGACTGTCTCAAATACAGCCGCTTTAACCATCACAGTCGATGTACCGACAACATTGTGGCCTAGTACTTGCGCCAACGGTTGATTAATATGATAAGTCGGCGTACTGACATCAGTAAATTGATTCCAATAACCGAAGCAATCAACAATGTATTGATATTGCTCATTAACATGATCATAGTTAGTAAATGACATGGCAACGTTCGGATTCCCAGCATGTAATGCCAACTGCGCTAATAATTTATTAGGGTACCAATAGTCATCAGCATCTAAAAACGCGATATACTCACCCGTCGCAGCTTCTATAGCAAGATTACGCGCACCGGCAGCCCCTACACCATTAGTCGTAATCACATTAACACAAGGTTCTTTCTGACTTAACGCGGCAAGATACTCTGCGCTACCATCATTGCTATTATCATTAATAATGAGAATTTCAATATCACTTCTATTTTGCTGAAAAATACTGTTTATCGCTTTCGGCAAGTATTCCAAACAGTTATAACTAGGAATAATTACAGAGACTGTATATACCATAACACCACTCCTTATGTTATCTGCCAATGCCTTATTTTCAGTCAATCCAAGAAACCATTTATCAGTTCACTAAAGAAACAATCGCATTTATATATACTATCATTCGGT
>Ga0209292_1004006_pt1 | contig 15885 bp, 14 predicted proteins | sample GOMGulsemesocosm_2_FD_184634 | JGI IMG/M metagenome (GOLD analysis project Ga0209292, IMG submission 184634) | Methane-oxidizing microbial communities from mesocosms in the Gulf of Mexico - GOM9C Gulf of Mexico (SPAdes) (version 2) | ecosystem: Environmental > Aquatic > Marine > Cold seeps... | reverse complement strand
CAAGCCGTTGACGCCGTTGCCGTGACCATTGAGGTGCTCGACAGCCGTCTCAAAAACTGGATGGAGGCCGGCGAATTCTGGCACCTTGCGGACCAACTACTAAATGGCGCGCTAGCATTGGGAGATGAAGTGCTCGACTGGCAGGCAATTGACTGCGCCACGCAAACAGTGCAACTGTCTATAAATGGTGAGTTGCTGGTCAATGACGCGGGCAGCCATCCTCAGCTCGACCCCAGAACGTTACTCGGTGGGTTTGTTCGGCAATTAACGTCGCGCGGATATACTTTGTTACCTGGAAGCTGGGTAACAACGGGGACTTGGACCGGGCTCTCGGCCGTCAAGCCTGGCGACGAGGTACAGTGCGTTTTCCCCGGTGTGGGGCAAGCCAGTTTAACCTTGTGAATCAACGTGATATCGAGCTTAGCATTCTCCTTGCCCTCTAGCTCATCACAACGAACCTGGATGTATAGAAAATTGGAGAATAGCAGAGATAGTGTATGGATCAATTTCGTCCAACGAAGGCATTGCAAATCTTTGGAAAGAACGAATAAGTCCGATCTACCAACAATACAAAGATTATAGAAAAGAATTTATCAATATAGGAATACCTGCCGATTCAATAGTACTACCCAGAGAAACATCATTTGATACCATCTAAAACGCTAACATAGATCAGATTCTATTTTCTCTTAATGCCACCACAAGTTCGGTTTCGATTCGACAACCCTGCTAGCAGGCTAGAATTGAAAGATAGAGGCAGAAATAGGACTAATTCTACTTTTTAGCGTCCAAGGTTCTTACCGGATATAGCGCAATTTTTTCATCGCAAGTCACAATGACCAATCCTTCCGCTTGTGCCTGAGCGACTAACATCCGATCAAATGGATCTTTATGGTGCTCCGGCAGCAAACCTGCCTGGTCACCGTGAAAGAGTGTTATCGTCAATTTGCTAAACCCCTCATCTTCAACGATGGTATCCATGTCGTCGGGTGCCGTTAACTTCCCTAAAGAACGCTTAATGGAGATCTCCCAGGTGCTCGCGGCACTCACATAGACCTCGTTTCTGGGGTCCGCTATTGCAGCCTTGGTTTCACTGCCTAAACTAGGATCACCAGATAACCACCACAATAGGGCGTGTGTATCCAATAGGAGCCGCTTCACAGATCGCCCTCAAACGCTGAAATAACGTCCTCTGGCGTTTGGTCAAAATCGTCCTCTATCTGTATCTTCCCTTTGAAGCGGCCTGGGACACGAGGCTCGGTACTTTGCTTATGGGGAACTAGATCCAAATAAGGTTTACCGGACTTCGCTATAACGACCCTCTCTCCTTTCCAGGCTTTATCGCCTAATTTGGAGAGCTGAGATTTTGCTTCGTGCATATTAACCTGCATGGAATTTCCTCGACTTAGCTAAACTTAGCTATATTGTAAGTAAAAGGAGTCCGTACAGCAAGCCCACCGATTTAACTCTAGCCAGCGGTAGGCTGGACTGGTCCGGTTTACTTCCCTTCCATTCAATGAGCATAGGACGGAAGACAATATGAGCTGACAACGATACACACCAGAGTTCAAAGACGAAGACGTCAAACGAGTTCTTGATCGCGGGTATAGTGTTACTTAAGTGTCTGAACGGCTTGGTGTTACACCGCAGAGTTTGTATAAGTTGGTAAACGCTGTAAAACCCGAGAAATCAACACTGCAAGCCACTGAATTACTCGAGGCAAAACGAGAGAGTCTAAAATTAAAATCTGACTATAAGCGGACTGAAGTTGAGCGTAACACCCTAAAATATGCACAAAAATTAAATAAGAAACAACGGGTGAAAGGTTTCCGCGTGAAGCGGTGATTCGATCATGAAAAAATTGGTCGGAGCGGCCGGATTTGAACCGACGACCACCACACCCCCAGGGGCCCTTGGGATTTTTGGATCCTGAATAACTCTTTAATTATCAATCACTTGGAAAACTGGCTTCTGTGCAATTAAGTCAGATCGGACCAGAAAAAGGCACTTCTGTGCAGGTGGCGTGTCACGTATTTGTCACGTGAACATCAGGTTTATCCTTGGTCCCTGAGTGAGGCTTTAACGCTTGAGCGCGTAAAACGCATTGAGCCAATAGCTAGGTTGACCCCCAATGCACAGCAATCCCTTGAAAGCATGTAGCCCAGAGGCTACACTTCTATGAGCAAATATGAGGTCGTCGCGACCGAGGTTTTTACGTCTTAGCTATCCAAGCTGAGAGACCGTCAAGCCGTTAGTGCGATTGCCATGCGACTAACACGTGCCGAAGCTGGAAATCTGGGCGATATAAAGTCCGTCGGCAACAATGTAAGCGAAATGCGGATATTTGTTGGCAAAGGCTATCGGGTGTACTTCACTTTGCGCGATGGCCGTCTGATTCTACTACTGAATGGTGGCAACAAATCCAGCCAATCACGAGATATCCGACGAGCCAAAGATATTTTGAGCCAATTGGAGGCATAAGCCATGACAAAAACCAGCCTATTCAATCCTGTTGAATATCTGCAATCTGATGCGGAAATTGCCAGCTACCTTACCGAAGCTTATGAAGACGAGAACCCTGCCGTGTTTATTGTGGCACTTGGCCATGTTGTACGCAGCAAAGGGGTATCAAACATGGCCGAAAAAACGGGGCTTAACCGCGAGAGCCTTTATAAGGCCTTTAGCGGAAAAGCTCAGCCTAAGTGGGATACGGTACATAAGCTACTGCATGCATTGGGGATACATATGACTGCGGCGGCTTGATGAACCTCAGTAAGAGAAACCCTTGATGTTACGTAACGAACTGCACACCAAAAAGGCCGAGATAGAAACCGCTACTGCAAAATACGGAGCCAGGCATATCCGTATCTTTGGATCTGTTACCAGAGGCGAAGAAACAGCCGATAGTGACATTGACTTTTTGGTTGACCTCCCCAAAGGCTATGATCTTTTTTTACAGCGCCTACCATTGACAGAAGCCCTGGCAAAAATCACCGGTCGCCAAGTACATCTGGTTCCTGAGCATGAGCTTTTAAAAACAACTGCCTAATTTGGTTATATGCTGGGAATTATTGACCTTAGCTAGAACGGTAGCCTTTGTGAGGGCTAGACCCGCTTGAGAACCGCCCAGCGGCAGACTCAGGGTACATGCTTGCGCTTATTTTTTAGACTAGACATAAGTGGCAGCAATAACGTCACTATGGTAATAACCATAATGGTCGCTGTAATAGGTCGCTGCCAGAGAAACTCCCATGAACCGTCCCAAATTATTAACGCACGCCTTAGGTTATCTTCCATCATTCCCCCTAAAATGAAACCCAATAACAGTGGCGCTAGTGGGTAGTCCAAAATTCTGAACACTAAAGCGGCAGTGCCTATAATTACCATCATGGTTAAATCAACGGTATTGAACGACACTAAATACACTCCAATCAATGAGAAGAAGAGAATAATAGGCGTTAAAAGTTGTTTCGGGATGTCCAATAATTTTGAGATGTAGGGAATTAACGGTAAATTAAGTACCAGTAATAAAATATTGCCTACATACATAGACATTATTACCGACCAAAAAACCTCGGGGTGGTCAACATAGAGCCTAGGGCCCGGCTGTACCCCGTAGGACAACAAAGCACCCAGCATTACTGCAGTGGTAGCGGACCCAGGAATTCCCAGGGTCAATAAAGGCACAAACGAACCAGTGGAAGCCGCATTATTAGCGGTTTCCGGTGCAGCTAAACCTCGTGCACTCCCTTTGCCAAATTCTTCTTGCTTATCTTTTGGCGCTAAATTGCGCTCCATTCCATAGGCCAAAAAGGATGCAATGGTTGCACCGGCACCCGGTAAAATACCGACGAAAAAGCCAAGCAAAGAAGAGCGCCCTACCGTAGGTGCCATATCTTTCACTTCATCACGGCTCACCTTTAACGAGCCCAGTTTATCGCTAGATAAGCCTTCCGAATGCGGCTGATCAACGGTTTGTTCATTGCGTAGAATCACGAACAAAGCCTCAGCGAGTGCGAAAGTGGCCATAGACAATAAAAGAAAACTAATGCCGTCGTATAGATCTGGCATACCAAAAGTGAAGCGTTGTATCCCGGAAGGGTCTTCCCCCACCGTAGCCAGCATTAATCCTACCAATGTCATAAGCACCGCTTTCAGCACCTGGCCCTTGCCGGAGAACGCCGCAATAGCCGTGCAACCAAAAAGCATTAGGGCAAAATAATCGGCTGATCGAAAACTTAAACTCAGTTTAGCAAGAATAGGAACAAACCCAAGAAGAAGAATAGCACCTACCGTTCCCCCCACAAATGAACTGTAGGCGGCAATCGCCAAGGCTTTACCCGCTTGACCTTTTTTTGCCATAGGATGACCGTCGAAAGCCGTCGCCACCGCACCAGAGACACCCGGCGCATTGATCAATATCGCAGACGTTGAGCCACCAAAAACCGCGCCGTAATAAACGCCGGCCATCAAAATCATACCTGAAGCTGGATCAAGCCCATAGGTAATTGGAATCATCAAAGCAATGGCTGATACCGGCCCTAAACCCGGTAACATACCGATAAAAGTACCCGCGAAACAGCCGAGTAAAACCATCGCCAAATTGATGGGAGTAAAGGCGGTATTCAAACCAATTAAAATACCCTCTAACATTCTAGTGTCCCTTTCGATTAATTCGCATGATTTCAGACCTAATAGAAAGTGTCGTTACCGGACAAAACATTAAGCGCCTCCTAATACAAGTCGATATAAGCTGCCGGAATCAAGATAGAGGTCGAACAATTGAGTTAACACTCCCCACATAAAGAGCGTCAAACCACCGGCAACAGAAATTGATACCTTTAGGCGTCTCTCACCCAGAATGCTAAAGCCCCCCAGTAAAAAAAGAAACGTAGCTACCGCGAACCCGAAAAAATTAAAACTTAGTGAATATACGAGCATTAAGAGCAGCAATGATATCATCGGCATCCACTCGAAACCTTCCACAGCCTTTCTAAGGCTAAGCTCTTCACCCGTCTTTACCGGTAAAAAAAGTTGAAAAAATGCACACACGATGGTTAACACCGCCAATCCTGTCGGCAAGGTTCGAGGCGTAAAAAAAGCATCGCCCGCCGTAGGATCAAAGGGTATTTCAAAAATAAATCGCAGGTAAAAAAAGGAAAAAAGCAAGATTAGAATGCTTCCAACTCTATCTCTATTGTCCATCAGCTTCATACACACCATTCCTAATACTATTTGCCGACCTTAACTACAGTCATTTTTTCATCTCGAGTTCAATCATGAGCCGCCCGAGCTCACGCTCTTGATCGGCAAGAAAATCGATAAAATCAGGGCCCGCGACAAACAAATTGGCCCAACCTCGGCTGTTGCGTATACTTTCCCACTCCTTTGTCTTGTACATTTCCGCTATCAAGCTCTGGAAATGTTCAATGCGCTCCTTGGGAACTCCTGGTGCCGCAAAAAAACCACGCCAGTTCGTAAAGGCGGCATCAACATTCTGCTCCACTAAGGTGGGAATATTCGGCGCATAATCAACTCGTTCGCGAGCAGTAGTGGCCAGAATCCTTACCTCGCCCTGATCTGCCAACCCTATGGCTTCGCTTAAGCCAGTTGAAAGAATTTGGGTTTCTCCAGACAGCAAGCCAACCATTGCTTTTGCGCCGTTGTTATAGGGAACATATCTCATTTGCTTGGCATCAACGCCTGATTTATTGAAGGCCAGGGCTGCAACAAGGTGATCCATGCTCCCCCTTACTGAGCCACCGGCTACTTTCACATTTCTCGGATCTGCCTGATAAGATTCAACCACCTGCTGCCAATTTTTAAACGGTGAATTTACTTTCACCACAAAAGCACCATAATCGGTAATAACGGTCGAAACTGGCGTTAAATCTTTGTAAGACTGAGGAAAAATACCTTTAAGATGATTCAGAACAATAGGTGATGAGCTGACCATAAGCGTATTGTGCTGCCTATTCGCAGTCTCAATAAGATAAGCGATCGCTTTACTACCGCCCCCACCGGAGACATTCTCATAGGAAGCGGCATCAATTAGACCAGACCTTGCAAGCGCCTCACCCACTCCGCGCGCGGTGGCATCCCAGCCGCCGCCTGCACCGCCGGGTATCAACATATGCACCCTTTCAGACGCGATTGCCGATGACATAGAAATCCCGACCATCAAAATAAATGATAAAAGGTTCTGCCCTCTAGCCAACAAAAACTTCACTTATTCACTCCACCTTAATCGTGTTTTCACCAAACAGGGTTATTCCAAACCAATTATGTATTTGAATAACCCTATGCCATCTCAATTATCGAGCACCGACAGTCTTTGCTAAAACAGTGCGAATTTCGGAACGAAGGATATATTTTTGACCGTACCAATTTTTCCATGTTGGATCCTTGCTAATCAATCGTTTACGAATATCGGCTTGTACTGCCTCACGCTTTTCAATTTGCTCAGGATTAACGAATTCCAACACCAATATCGCCTGCCAAATTGATCCGGCGGGATAGGAGTTTTGGTAGAGGTCAAATGACTCCAGCACGCCTTCATCAATATAAGCCTGCATGATTGGATCAATGTATTCTACGACAAATTTCCGGTAGCTTTTCAGCTTATCTATCGCAATAACATGAGGTGCAAAAATATAGAGATGATTATCCTTGCCTTTTTCATTTATCGAAGCGATTTCCTGCTTGCCATTCACATCTGAAAGCTGGTCCAATATGTCTACATCCAGATCAAAAGAGACACCCTTTTTCAGCATATATTTCGAAAAACTTCTTTCGATTTCAGACACCGCTGTTAAGTCTGTTGATTTATTGAGCTCAACAATTATAGAGGCATCAAAAATTCCTTGTGAATTTGATATCAGGCCTGCAAAAATCTGATAGCCTTTAATCTTTTTCTTATCGACAAATTCATTAAGTAGAGAATTTCCTTTTCCTGCAAAGAACTCTTTTAGGTCAGCCTTATATTCCGCTGAAGCCGAGAAAGAAAACATAGCCTTATCACGCAAGCGTTTTTCCCCAGAAAAAGCCGAAGGAGACGAAACCAACAACAAAGTGCACGTCAATACTGAGAAAAAAACTCTTAGCTTATATAAAATATTCATACCAAAACAGATCCTTATCGTTTTATAAAATTGTGGAAATTTAGTCATTCTTAACAGTTTGGTACGGAGGTGCTGTATTTGTAAACAGAGGCTGACGGTTCACAAACACAGCGCTTTGGCCATTCGCAACCTCAACGGCATGACATCCCAAACATGCATTTCGGGCCATATCAAACCCTTCCCAGGCCTTATTTATGTCACCACTTTTATAGCTTTCATTTACAATACCCCAGGTATTATCCAGAAGAATAGGACCCGCATTTTTACCCCGACCCGGTCTTTTTAAAATGCCATTCTCAATGGTTGTTCTGATTTTTTTCCATTGATAACGTGCCAAATCAAAATTTTCCAGCACCAAAGCGTCATACATTATCTGGTAACGCTCACCAACCTCCCACATCGGCTGATCAAATCCACGCAGGTACTTTTGCAACAATCTAAACCGCTCTTCATCATTAGGGGCGCCCAATAACCAATCATTCTCTGTCAAATTTTTCGCCTTTATCTCTGGAGGATAAGCCGTCGCTCTTTCACTACAGGCATTCAACAAAAACACCAAACTAACAGCGGAAACCAAAAATATGCCCTTGCGCCATTGAGTTAAATCGAAATTCATCACTATTTTACTCTCCATTCTCGTATTTATACCTGACCTTAAAATCAGACAAATAGTTACCAGCATTAATCTACTTAGGTTTTTCTACTGATTTTTTAACGCGCGGAAACTGAGCACATGTCACTGAGTCGCTCGCAAGAAGATTTTTAATCTCGTCTATTGTTTCGCCATATGCGCTCACCACTTTCATTGCAAGACTATCTCCATCCAGCTCAAACAAGAGCACGTGGGGTTGAGACGAATAATAATAATTTGGTTTTCTTATCTCAGCGTTTGGCTGGCAAGTTTTCCAATAATCATTCCAAAGTGTTGGCTGTTCAGAATAATACGATGCTCCCCCACCAGCACTGGATAAAAACCAGATAGGTCGCTGTACTTTAGCGTTTAATTTTGGATCCGTGTGCGTGGGAACATCATCCGTTAATCTAAGCTTGTGGAAGCTATGCTCGTCAGCCGAGATAAACGCTGCAACTTTTTTTGATGATGTCATAATCTCAATGAGCTCGTTTCGCCGCTCAATAATGCCCCTGCCGAAGGCTATGGCCCCACCGCTATCTGGATCAAACTTGGCGGGCCGTACAGAGTTATCTCCACCCCACCACATTGCATCATGAATATGGCCACCATTCGGAAACACCGGTTCGTGCCCAACGATAACAATAGCTTTTATTGATGGGTCCGATTCGGCTTCGTTAACTTCACGACCAATCCAATCCATCTGATCATCGAGTAAATAGCCTTCCGGATTACCGCCAAATGTAGACACTCTATTACTCGACCAGTAATTAGTATTGGTTACTATTATTTTTACACCACCATAGATAAATGAAAATACGTTCTCATTATAGGTTGGTCGTTGAGCGTCTTTCGCCACAGGCCCATTACTTGGGTTTATAAATTCGCTGGCGAACACAGCCTCTGAACTCTCAGTGCTGTATGGCTGCCTGTCGAGCCTAATGCCGTGCCGAGTTCCATCGTTATATAAATCGACAACTGCATCGTGATTGCCCATGACGGTGTAGACTGGTCGCTCACTCCAAAAACTCACCAATGCAGATTTCAAGGCCCGAAATTGCATTCGAAGATCCTCAACAAGTGAGGTGTAACCGAAAGCCAAGTCGCCACCAATAACGAGAAAATCAGGTTTTTCTTGCTCCAACAGAACGGTGAGACGTTCTACCATATCTACATTCACACCCATTAGAGCCCTATCACCGACTCCAGGGCCCTCTCCGAAGCCCTCTCGTGTGTCGGCAAAGAAGGCAAATCGAATGGGCTGTTGGTCCGATGCTTTTGGTGCGGTACGCAGTGTTCGCATGGGAAATGCTGGTTCACCATGAATCAAAATTTGATATGGGTAATCTGTCGATGGGGCCAGGCCCGTCACCTGAATATTATGCGCTAGTCCTTTATTTGACATAAAAGACCGACCGTCGTCTAAGCGGAGCTCCACTCCAACTGGCGCATCTGTACGCAATGAAACTTGGAGCGACGAAGGATCTTTACTCGTGGCGAGATGAATCAAAGGGCCCTCCGTTAACGAGGGTAAACGGCGGAATCCACGCTTTGATTTTCGAACACGAATTCGAGTTTCATAGCTACCCAGTGAGATATCCTCCGCATCTTGCGCAAGAAATAGCTCAAACCTCACCGACAAACTGGCCGTATCAGTCCAATCCTCGCTGTTGTATCGATCTTTAAAAAAATCAGCGACGGGTAATTCGGTATACCCTGCTTTGATAAGTGCCGGATGGCCCATAAAACGATAAAGTATTTTGCTTTCAGAAGATTCGAAAGGATATGGTCCAGAATACACTCTGCCGTAGATCTTACTTGAGTCTATTTCTCGACCATCGAGAAGTGCTGAGATAAACGTTAGATCAATTGCAAGGCCCTGCTTTCCCGTTTTTGCTATGGAATCATCTATTTGATCATCAGAAATAAGATTGCGAATCATCGCAAAAGGCCTATCTGGCCGGTATGAAGTAACTTTAGGAAAACCGACAAGCGATGGATCACCGACTGGGGAACCAGTGTTAACCGCTATCGCTTGAGCGGTAGCCGCAAAAATACTGCCTGAAAATACGATAAAAACACATTCGGCAAGGCGCCGATATCTAGTGGGGCTGACCAGGTGCATGGCCACGTAAAGAATTCGTCTAATTTTTGCACTGCGGTTGTTCATTTGCATATCAAAGGCTCACTCAACATGAGCTTTCATTCTGACTGATCCCTCCTTTAGGGATATCCGTCATTGCGCCAATCAGTATCCGTCGTGAGCCCGCACTATAAAATCATACCTGCAGTACACAAAATACTTCATCAAACTAGAAGATTAAATGTTCGATTAAAGTGATTTAGCGACCACTTAGAACAAATGACGGATGCTAATCTATATCCTTTCTGCCTCTGATATGAGATCACTCGGCGGTGAATAGCCATTAGAGCTCGACTAATATTGAGTCATCCTATCGGGAACTAGCCATTCTCAAGCGGGTTTATGAGGTCTTCGATAAAGTAGGCAGACAATTCAGTGCGCCCTTCTAGGCCTGACTTACGATAAATAGACTGCGCCTGCTGACGTACTGTGCGCTCACTAGTATTCCGCATGTCGGCAATTTCCTGCAATCGTAATCCCTTAAGCATTAATAGAGAGATTTCTTTTTCAGCAATACTGAGGCCCCATTTTTCGAAATCGAGATTAATGTGCTCCATCCTGCCTTCCAGAGCCTCTTTCAGTTTTGCCGATTCAGAGTAAGCAAATTCGGAGACGGCTTCCAGCTCAGTCTCCAGACTCACCATTTTGCGATGTGAGCTATATCGTTGCCAGAAAGCGAAACTTGACAACATAAGTACCACAGCCAAAACAACAAACACCCAAGAATAACGCCCCCATAGAAATCGAAGAACATACTCATGCTCAACCGTTGAAGGTGTCGTGGTACGCGCCGGAATAATACGCTCTACGCTATATTCTGTACGCAGAAATGCATCAAAGGCATCGCCCGTTAAATAAGCGCTTGTCCAATGATGACGGTCCAAGTGGGCTAGCCAAACCTGGCTTTCCGATATCGCATCGAATGCCCTTGATAAACGATTTCGCTGCTCAAGATCGATACCCGGCGGGGCAAATACACCTCGCCAATTCCCCATCACAATATCAATACCCACTTCTTTCAAGGTCGGAACCGAGATATTATTCAGTCTTCGATCTGTCGAAAATGCCAGCGCTCTTATATGTCCACTTTCAATTAAATCTTGCAGTTCGCTGTAATCTTTTATACCTACATCAGCTTCGCCGGAAAAAAGAGAAGAGACCATTTCGGTAACACTTGGATATGCCTGATAATTCACTCGGTTGACATCTATTCTCAACGCTTTAATCAAGTGGTGTAACAACATTTCATCTGGTCCGCCGCGAGCCCCACCCGTCCATTTCAATGTGTGCGGCCTAGATTGCATCAGAACGATTAGATCTTCTATGTTGCGGATATCCGAAGACGCTGGCACAATAAAGGTAAGCCCTGTTTCCGTCAACCGGGCAATGGATGTGGCATCAAGCAATGATATGTTAGCCCTATTAGGGGTCTCTGCGGCTATAGTGGATGACCCACTGACCAAAATCGCCTTGCCATCGCCTCGCCGGCCCTCCAAAAACTGCGCAAGACCAACCAGTCCGCCGGCGCCGGGGCTTCGAGATATCTGCACATTACCCACAATACCTTCTTGCTCAAGCGCCTTTTTGAGCGCCTGAGCGGTCAAATCCCAACCTCCTCCAGAAACAGCTGGGACGATAATATCCAAAGATTCGAAATAGACATCAGGTTTCACACCGCCCTGTGCGAAGTTTGACAAGAAAACTAACAAAACTAGAATCTGGGTGCCAGTTCTACCCATAACGGCCCCCTACGCTGTTCATTCCACACGATGGGCCATTTTAACCGTTAAGCCTACAAAAGATAGTTATTTATATAGCGTAAAAGGCGCGCCCACCAAAACAAGCTGGACGCGCCTTTAGCCAAGATAGAATTACTTTTCTACCTTAGTACTCGAACTTATAGGCTAGACGTACTGTTGTGCCCTGCCCTTTAGCGTATGCATCACTTCTGTTACGAGACTGACCATAACGAAGAAAATAATCTTCATTGAGGAGGTTCTGAATCCCCAGAGTAACCGCACCAGCGCCGATCTCGTAACTTCCAAAAGCGTCAAATATTGTAAAGGGTTCATTCGGGCCTTCACCTATGACATTATTGCCTTCTGAGCCTGGAAAAGGATTACGACTGCCAGAATGAACCATCTGTAAACGCAATCTCCAACGCTCAGCCGGTAGCCAATCGACCGAAGCTGTTATTTTTACAGGAGGAATGAAGAAGTTAGAGAGCTCGGTATCTGGGTCACCGTCACCGTTAGTGTCACGTTCCCCTTCGATATAGGCCGCGGTACCAGCCAGAGTGAGACTCTCGCTTAAATGTACAGCAAAGGAAAGCTCAGCACCTTCAATGGCCTGATCTTCCTGCAGCGCAATGAATTGACTAGGATCCGTCGGATCCGCTATTAATTGAGAGCCAAACTCAGATTCGTTTCGATAAATGGCAAATTCGGCATCGTATATTTCCGTGGAATAACGCACACCGAATTCCATTGATTCAACCACCACGGCTTCAGGATTCAATCCTTCAACGCTGGTTGGCTCACGAATATCTCTCAAGAGTCTACCAATATCCTGAACAGAGGAGCCTTCAGAGTATCCGCCAAAAAAACTAAGATTGTCATTAAAGCTATAGGTCAGGCCACCATTAAACACTGTTGCGTTAAAATCCAATTCACCACCCACGGCCGATACATCTCGGTAAGTAGTGTAGTCTTCTACGGTTACGTTGTTTTGCTCACTGCGAAAGCCACCGCGAAAATCCAGGTTTTCACCAAAAGGAACCGACAATTGAGCAAACACGGCGACACTTTCTAAGTCGATAGGCGGCGTCCAAATTTCTCCACTCAAAAATGGCTGAACTGTTTCATCCCGTGCGTAATCAATACCCCAAACTACATTACCATCTAGAGCGGGAATTGGCGTATCCAGATCTGTTCGCACACCCCACTTTTCGGTAACTATGTAAGACTGACTAGGGTTTTCACGAGAGGGGCGCCTCAGATTCAATCCAAAGACGCTCTCAAACTTCTGACTGTAAAGTTGAGCAGACAAAGCACTACCCAATACATCCTGATGATAAACACTAATAGAATACAATTCGTTAGCGTTGGATAAACCTGCGGTCTCCCTGGGGTCTCGTCCATCCCGGTATGTGGCAGGAATACCCAAGGCAACGTCACCATTTTCGATGCTTATCGATGGGTCTTGCTTATGATCATAGCGCAAGACGTTTCCAACAACTCTTAGGTCATTTGATTCATAAGCCACCTTCCCATACAAGGAAGAGACTTGTGATTGTATCAAACCTGGCTGCGAACCTCCTGGGGCCGGAGGCAAACCTTCACCATCGCTATCAAACTGGAGGCCAAAATCTTCAAAGGTGGCAGCAGCCACATAGCTAAAATTACCTGAACGGCCTAAAATTGTCCCATTCCACGCGTTCGCAAAGCTTTCGTTGGCATGAGTTGCTGAGAATTGGGTGGAAACCTCGCCCTCAAACCTAAAATCTTCATCGCCTGGAGAGCGCGTTACGTAGTTAATGACCCCTCCCGCACCACCATTACCATACAATGAGGAAGACCCATGAATAACTTCAATGTTCTCTATTGTTGATGACGCGAGGGAGCGAATATCTTGTTGACTGTTGCGCAATGGAGCCGATATGGGGATGCCGTCGATAAGCACCACCGGTGAACGCCCTCGCAGCGTTTGGTCTCGATTCAAATTTGTTCCAGAGGTCACTGCCAGACTGGGCACACTGAACCCTAGAATTGCACCAAGGTCTGGAGATACATTGCGTTGGGTTTCAATATCTTCTCTACCAAGAATAGATACAGTTCCCGGAAACGTATCCACGTCCTCTGGAAGACGCGAAGCGGTTACCTGAATTTCTTCTAATACGAGCTCATCTTCCTGCGCCATCGCGCTTTGCCATCCCAAACCGCTCAAGCTGAGAGCCGTAAAGCTCAGGATATATCCGATTTTTGATCCACCACGAATATGGGGGGCTTGCAGATCTAACGGCTCACCGAAATTGTTTGTATTGCCCATAACTCCACCATCCAGTTTTAAATTATAATTATGTCTAAAAGCGTCTTTAGGGTCATCTAAAGAAGGTCAGGTCGAACCTAGACTAATATGCAGCAATCAGATATCCGGCATAGGAACTAAATACCCAAAAATCCTATCCGTCAAATGCAGTAGCCCCTCTGAATCGCCCATATACAGTGAGCTGATAGATCATCCCTCCAAATTTAGTATGTTTTTTAAGCTATCAAAAATAAGACGGAGAAAAGGGAATTTACGTTGTCGGACTGCGTGCCAAATACATCTCGACAAACATCGACGGCCACAGCATCAAGTACGATAGTTACGGCAAAAACGCTGTTTGTTCTGCATTGCGAATGGAAGCTTGGGCGTCAATACACGGCATACCCCAGTTCCCACAAATTGGCGGAGCAAGTGTAACGGTCTAGCGGGAGCTACACCATCCACACGCCAACACGTAATTCACACGTTAAGCTAAGGGTCGTGAAATGAGAAGAGGCTTTCCGATAAGCCAAAATGACAAACCCCCCTCAACCAAAGGGCTACGAGGGTTTTAATTTGGTGGGCCTAGCGGGATCGAACCGCTGACCTCAACACTGCCAGAGGGGTTTTGCCAAGTTAACTGGCTGTAACTGATAGAGTCGACGGATGAATACATACAAGCGTCACAGATACCCAAAAGAAATCATTTCCTACGCGGTCTGGCTGTACCATCGCTTCAATCTTAGTCATAGAGATATAGAAGATTTACTCGCTGAACGAGGAATCATCGTAAGCCGAGAAGCTATCCGACTTTGGTGTATTAAGTTCGGGGCCGTTTATTCTCGGCGGCTAAAAGGTAAGCATCGTGGTTACGGCGACACGTTTTACATCGATGAAGTCTTTATCAAAATAAATGGCAAGCAGCACTATCTGTGGAGAGCGGTCGACCAGGATGGTGAAGTGGTAGACGTCTATCTTCAAGGAAAACGCGATGGTGCAGCTGCCAAGCGCTTCTTCAAACGACTGTTACGAAATCACAAGGGAGAACCCCGGAAGATCGTCACAGACAAGTTGCGCAGTTATGGTGTTGCGCATCGTGAGCTAATACCGGATACGATCCACAGTACTAAGCAGTATGAAAACAATCGTGCAGAGCGATCGCATGAATCAACTAGAGTCCGCGAAAAGGTGATGCGGCGATTCAAGTCTGTTAGGCAGGCGCAGCGATTCTTGGGTGCTCACGCTGCTGTTTCAAATCTGTTTAATCTGGGACGACATTTAGTTTCCGCGGAACACTATAAGAATCTCAGGGCAAGTGCGTTCGCTGAATGGCGTAGGGCAGTGGTATGAACGCAGGAGCCTGATTTGTCTCGCCTGATAAAGTTAATTTGGCAAAACCATTTTTGTGCGTAATAGCTGTATTAGCTAAGTTCAACGGCTGTTAAGAAAAACAGCCGTATAAGTCACTAGAGAGACGAAAGATCACTTAGTGGCAAATACCGCCAGACGATCGCGAATAATACCTTCCGCGTCGTTGACAATGCGTTCAACCAAATCTTTACAGCTGGGTACATCAGAAATTAAACCGGCTACCATGCCACAGGACCAAGCACCAATATCCATGTCGCCGTCTTTCATGATCTTCGGATAGACACCCACAACCTCTTCCATAATATCTTCAAATTTTAGCTTGTCGCCCAAGGCCGCTTCTTTTTTCACCAAACGCTCCACCGCACTATTAGTTAATACACGTTCGGTATTTTTAAGACCGCGCATCACTAAACGAGTATCCAGCTCTGACGCCTGTACTATTGCTTGCTTTACATTCTCGTGAACCGGCGCCTCTTTGGTCGCGATAAAGCGAGTACCCATATTGATCCCTTCGGCACCCAGTGCCAAAGCCGCGACCAGTTGTTGTGCATTGCCTATGCCACCGGATGCAACAAAGGGAATAGACAGTTCTT
>Ga0209292_1004002_pt1 | contig 15889 bp, 11 predicted proteins | sample GOMGulsemesocosm_2_FD_184634 | JGI IMG/M metagenome (GOLD analysis project Ga0209292, IMG submission 184634) | Methane-oxidizing microbial communities from mesocosms in the Gulf of Mexico - GOM9C Gulf of Mexico (SPAdes) (version 2) | ecosystem: Environmental > Aquatic > Marine > Cold seeps... | reverse complement strand
TGTTCAAGTATCTACAAGCATACTCTCCAGTGCACAACGTTAAAGCTGGTGTGAATTACCCTGCTACTATGGTAACAACAGGTGATCATGATGACCGTGTAGTACCCGCTCATTCGTTCAAGTTTGCCGCTGAGTTACAAGCGAAACAAGCAGGAAAATTACCGACGTTAATTCGTATTGAAACAAATGCAGGCCATGGTGCAGGTACGCCAGTATCAAAAACTGTTGAACAATACGCTGATATCTATGGCTTCACATTGTTCAATATGGGCTTTAAAAAATTACCTAACGATTCATAATTATCTCTCTTTGAATATTAAGTACTAACATAAAAGGTCAGCTCATTTAGAGCTGACCTTTTTACTTTCTGGCAACAACTATCTCTACGACCAACCTGGTCAGACCTCTATTGAGTGAATAACCTTATCGTGATATTGTCAATCTGATAAGGAAGTGGACTCCGAATTAATTATGCACTAACTATTTAATTATCATTGATTTTCACATGATGTTTATCATCGAAAAACGTTTTGATGAACAAAAAAATACGTTAAGCCAATATAGGATTATAATTAAACAGTAAGAAAAAACATAAGGCTCCACAGATGCTTAATTTCACAATAAAACAAAAAATTATTTTTGGCTTTATTGCCATTGGATTATTGTTACTAACCGCGAGCAGTTTTTTCTACCACTCTTTAAATAAAATTTCCGCCGCCAATAACAATGTTGAAACGTTAGCCGTTCCGGTGCAAAAGCAAAGTGTTGCCCTGCAAATTCAATTATTAAAAATGATGAAGCAAGCCGCTGTCGCCTATACCCAAACCGATATTAATGAACTAAAAGAAAGCTTAAAGCGCTTTAACCAACAGCAAACTGATTACAGTAAGACAGGTGAATTACTCTTGTTAAAAGTATCTGATCACATGCAAATGAAATCAGCACTTAAACAAGCTCAAAACCAATATCAGCAATACCTAACACAAATTCAGACGATGTTTTCCGCCAAAATAGATCACCAACAAGCCATTCAAGCATTCCAAAGTAATTATCAAACATTTGAAAACGCGCGCTTTCAAGCCAGTTCAAATATGCTTGATTTAGAAATTATTGAGCCGTCAGGGCAAGATAAGTTACTTGATGAAGTCATTGGCACAGGTTCCCGAATTGACGATGCACTTTATACATTAGGTAATACGATGTCAGGGCTCATCCGTACTGAAAAAATGGATTTAGTAAACAAGCACCAAGAAGAGATGGTATTTTTATTAAATAACATCGGCACGAATTTTACCTATCTAGTACAACAAGCAGCGCCCTTACCCGCCAAAGAATTACTAGACGATTTCAAAGAAAATATTTCGGTCGTACAAAAATCCTTAAATCAACCTGGCAGCATTTATCAATTTCAACGCCAGACCATAACCTTGAGTGAACAAGCCGGTAAAGCGTATTTGTCCTCAAACGAGTCTTTTAATTTAACTTATGAAAAACTTGATGAATTAGTTTCGGTAGCGAATAAACGCTTTGTTAGTTTTCAGCTTAGTGCGCAAGATGAAATTCAAACAGGAAAATCGTTAGCGATTGTTTTAGCTTTGATTTTTATTGTTATGGCGAGTTTTATTGCTTATATCACTACAAAAGCAATGATTGGCCCACTTCACGCAGTGAATAAAGCATTAGCACGAATTGCCAGTGGTGATTTATCTAAACGAATGCAAAAACGTAGTAATGATGAATTTGGCGTGCTTATTACTAATATTAATAAACTTTCTAATGATTTAACTCAATTGCTTAACGCCATTAATAACGATGCTCACTCTCTAGATGAGTCGGCAAGTCTAACTAATGAGCAAAGCCAGTTTATTTCCAAGTCAGCAAGCCAGCAAATAGTTCGTATCGACAATGTTAAGCAACTTGCCGAGCAAATGTTTGCCAGTTCAAATAGGGTAAAGGATGAAGCTGATATTACCGCGACTCATGTCACCGAAGCATCACAACGTAGCCAAGATATTAATACTATTGCCAACGATAACAACCAGCGAATTGAGCAATTATCATCTAGATTAAGTGAATCAGTTACCGTTATGGATTTGGTTAGCGCACATAGCAAAAGCATTGGTAGTATATTAGACACAATTGGCGGCATCGCCGAACAAACCAACTTACTTGCTTTAAACGCGGCCATTGAAGCTGCCCGAGCTGGTGAACAAGGCCGTGGGTTTTCAGTGGTTGCTGACGAAGTGAGATCGTTAGCTTCTCGTACGCAAGCTTCAACCACCGAAATACAGGTGATGATTAATAATTTACAAAAAGATACGTCAACTGCCGTTACCGCTATCTCAGAAGGACAAAGCCAAGCAAGCGAATGTGTGGCACAAAGTCAGCAATTAAGTACCGCAATTAAACAAATTGAAGATACCTTGAAGTCCATTGACTCTATGAGCAAAAGTATTACAACAGCAGCGCAAGAACAGCTTGTGTACAGTGAAAATATCGAGACAACGATGAATGAAACCTTCGATGCCGCCAGTCAAAATGCTTCCCAAGCAAGTAATATGCACCAAAGAAGTGAAGATGTGAGTAATTTAGCACGTTCTCTAACTAGCTCTGTAGAACGATTTAAGCTGTAGTATATGACTTGCCAACGATTCAAATAAAAACTATATAGCTATATTTATCATTGCGATACTTTATATCCTTTGACTAGTTGTACGAACTTTCGAGATAATCTCCTTAATAAGCGCTTCCACAAGAAAAGCACCTAGTAGGTATTGGAGAAAAGTTTGAAGGTTTTGATTATCAGCAGTAGCCAAAGAGAAAACTCACAAAGCAATGCCATTGCACAATATTTACAAACACATATTTTAAATAAAATGGCGGGGGTCGACTCTTCTATATTAGATTTATCACTTCATCCTTTATTGCTTGAGCATTACGGAGTAAATAGCGGAAATTCTCAATTGATAGCAGAATGTAAAGAAGCTATTCTGCGCCCGTTATACGATTGCGATGCCGTTGTTTTTATAGCGCCTGAATGGGGCGGTATGATCCCACCCGCTTTAGTTAATTTATTATTATTAACGGCTAATGGTTCTGCAAATGGTTTACCTTTAGGGCATAAACCAGCCTTTGCGGTAGGAATATCAGCCTCTAGTGGTGGCAGTAATCCTATATCATTATTAAAAGGTTATGCTGCTAAAAATAGCCATCTTACTTGGCTGCCCCTTCATGCAATTATACAAAATGTAGAAGGCTTCCTAGCTTGTGAATGGGATCCCGAAATTGAATCAAGGTTTAACCAAGTACAGTCTCGCTTGCTTGTTGGTTTAAAAAGTTTAATTATCTATGCAAAACAATTGGCGGGTGTTAGAGATGAGTTAGTGCTTTTGTCAAAAACCCACCCTTTTGGTCAATAAGTAGAAAAATTATATGCCTATTATATTACAACATCTCTTTGCCATTGGCGGTTTCCATGGAATTCTGCTTTTTTGTTTACTCACTATCGGTAGTGACAATACCAAAGCCAATAAAATACTAGGAGTCTGGTGTTTGTTTCTCGGGCTATTTTTCCTTGGCATATTAGTCAATGTGCAAACCTCACTTAATATCTTCACATTTTTTATTGGATGGAATGTATATTTGCCCGCCAGCTTTGGCGCCCTTCTATATTTATACTGCCGACAAGCAATAACAGACCGAAGTTTCTCACCTGCTGATATTCTACATGTGCTGCCGGTGCTTGCCTGCTATCTACTCAACATTGATGATTTATTCACGCCTGCTGACATAAAACTCACTTGGGCGACAGAACCGGCTGATAATAATTCTTCATTGCAGTTAAGCCAATGGATCACCTACTCTCAGGCCTTTATCTATTTAGGTTTTAGCTTTCAAATGGTTAACAAATATCAACGAGCAGCAAAAAATAACTTAGCCGACTTCAACCCTGAAATCTTTCGTTGGATCTGGATTTTATTGTTACTCACGCTCAGTGTTTGGTCTTTTAAGCTCGTCTCTTCTTCTGAAACACTCTACTTTCTTTCCGTGATCAGTGACCTCGTTATTATATTTTTAATTTATGGTGTCGCGTTAGCGCAATGGCGAAACCCAAAGTTATTCAACATTAACAAAATCGAAGAAATTACCGCGAGTATTCAAGACACGAAAGACAATAGCACTCAAGCCAACAACTCACCCTCAAGATTACTTGATAGCAGCACAAGAGAAAGTATTTTAATCCGTGTTAAACAATTTATGGATGACGAACATGCCTACAAAGACAGTCAATTGAATTTGATACGTTTAGCCGAATTGATTGGTGTCAGTACCCATCATTTGTCAGAAGCACTCAACCAACACGAAGGTAAAAACTTTTACCAATTTATTAATGACTACCGAGTAAATTACGTACAAAAAATGTTAGCACAAGAACAAACAGCTAAAATATTAGACTTAGCAATGACTGCTGGCTTCTCTTCAAAAAGTACATTCAACGCGGTTTTTAAACAAACCACTGGCGTCAGTCCAACCCAATACCGACAAAAACAATGCAATATTTCTGATTAAAGTCTGTTTAACGTCTATTCCGACCTAAATAGACGTCCAATGCGAGCAACTCAGACTAATACTCCTTGTAACCATGTTCAAATTCAATTCCAAACATGATTACAAGGAAATACAATGAAGAAAATAGTTAGCCTTTTATTTATATTCGCCTCTTTTGTCAGTAGCGCAGAAGTTAAAACAGTTAATATTGGCGAGTTCGACCTCGCTTATGAAATTTCGGGTCAAGGTGAGCATATCGTTTTGCTTGAAGCGGGCATGGGTCAAAACTTGTCTTCCTGGGATCCTATTTATAAAGATTTATCAACACTAGCAACCGTTATTCGTTATTCACGTGTTGGGCTTGGGCGTTCAACTCAGCTTAAACGACAGTTTCCTATAGAAAGTTCGGTACAACATTTAAATACACTGCTTAATACTTTAAACATAGAATCTCCGGTTATATTATTGTCTCACTCCTTTGGCGGCATTATTTCTCGAAAATTTGCCGCTACTTACCCAGAAAAGGTAAAAGCTATGTTACTGCTTGATCCTACTTCTGAACATGATTTAAATATTATGCGTAAGATAGATTTGCCTCAAGCGATAAAAGAAATTTCCATTATGAAAACGATGTGGATAGAAGATGGTTTGGATAATTCTTATTTGGAATCTTGGAGCAAACGACCTATGCCAAACTATCCTGAAATAAAAGACATTCCCGTAGTTGTTATTGCTACGGTGAGAAAGTGGCCGAATCCACCAATGTTGTTATTTACTGATAAAGGCAGAGAACTAATGGGCGAGTGGCATAAAACGTGGGCTGAAAATTTTCCACAAGGACGTGCAATCTTAACAAAAAATAGTGGCCATAATATCCATTATGATGAGCCTAAACTTGTAGTAAATGAGTTTACTCAACTCTTAAACGTGCTGAACGAAAAAAGATAATATTGCCACCACTCAATCTAGCTTATTGCTTAGATTGAATAGCAAAGCATTCATTAGGAATGCTTTGCTTTAATAGAAATAACAAAAGCTATTGCCCTTAAATATAGATTGTGTCATTTTCCTGATATCAAATGTTTTTTATAATCGCTAATCATAAATTACACCTTCAAATGTATTAGAGTGAAAGTTTACAATGACAAACAGTATTATCATAAAAAATGCTCAACAAGCAGATTGGCCATTCATTATTTCTCTATCTCCTCGCTTGGCTGAAGTCGCAAAATTAGCTTGGCATACCGACGTTACCTTGCAAACTATGCAAGATAATTACATTACTGAAATGCTCAACAAAAAGTCTGCTGCTCAGGTGCTTTTAATCGCGAAAAAAGGTGATATCCCTTTAGGATTTATTCATGCCTGCGAACATAAAGACGAGATATCAGAGGAAGCTTGTGGAACCGTTACCTTACTTGCCGTTTCGCCGTCGGCACAAGGATTAGGTGTAGGTAAACAACTGATGACAGCGGCAGAAAACTGGGCAAAATCACAAGGTTATCGTTTGTTACACCTTGAAGTTTTTGCCAATAATAACAATGCTCAAGGTTTTTACCAAAGTATGGGGTTTCAGCCTGAAACCCTGCACATGATCAAGCCACTTGAAGTTTAAAAAGGAATAGCTGTGTATCAATTATATTATTTCCCACTCAATGCCAGTATGGCTCCCCACTTTATATTAGAAGAGTTGCAGGTAGATTTTGAGCTTGTTAAAGTTGACAGAAAAACTAGCGCTCAAAAATCGAGTGACTACTTAGCTCTTAACCCTGCAGGACGAATTCCAACCTTAGTTGTCGATGATCTTGTTATTTTTGAAAGTGCTGCGATTTGTATTCACTTAGCAGAAAGCCATCCTAGTTCGAATTTATTACCAGATATTGGCAGTCCTAGTAGATCTAAATTTTTCCAATGGATAATGTATTTAACCAATACAGTTCAAGCTGAGCTTATGGTCTATTTTTATCCGCAAAAGCATACAACAGCTGAAAGCTATACGGCTAATATTGTTGAAGCACAGGAAAGCAGAATAACGGATATGTTTGAACTACTTGATAAAGAGCTAGAAAATAAAGAGTTTTTGGTCGGTGAAAATATCACAATATGTGACTTTTATTTATTCATGCTGGCAGTCTGGGCTGACGAGATGAAAAAGCCGCCCTTAGCATTTAAAAACCTTGCCAAATACCTTGGTGGGTTAGCGAAACAGCAAGCGATTATTACTGTTTGCCAAAAAGAAAACCTCAGCTTAGCGGATTACCAATAAGCTGTTTTCAAAAAAATTAAATAGGCGTTGAACCGTATGGAATTAATCAATTACCTCAGCAGTTATTTTTTGACTAAGCAGGAATTACTTGCAGCCACTAAAATAACTGAGCAGGAACTAAGCCATTATCAAAAACTCGAGGTCATGCCTAAATGTTCTTATAAATTACAGCTAAGTGTAGCGAGTACTTCATTTTTTGGCCTACACAGTGAAGAACAAGAAATAGAATATTACGCAAAAGGTTATATTTCTTGGATAGCAATAGTCCAGTCATTAAAGGATGTACAAAGCATTTACTCCTTATTTGAAACTCGTTATAAAGTAGCCATTGAGCAATTACGAATACAGGGACATTACTCTAAAAGCGATAAAATAAACGAGTCCTTCGATTTACATATAAAAGATGAATGGAAACATTTTCTAGATGGCATATATGGTTTGTGTACTAAATCAGGCCTACCCGAAGATATTGCTGCCAAAGAATTCTCTATTTTAGAAATCAATGAACTTACCGCCACTTCGCAGGCTACTTCACAAGTAACAGAATTAGCTGAGCTAACGGAGCAACAACTTAGTCAATTGACTCGCGCGGTCAACCTTTTAGATGCAGCCAGTGCACTATTTGCTCCACACGAAAGGCTAAACAGTTCAAGGCACCGTTTGGTCGACGAAGTGCGTAGAAAGTATGTGTTACTGAGCTAATAGTGGTACGTTGTATTTCTTGATTTTATAATATTTATGTGAATATTCATTATGACAACGCACCTAAAGTAACCGGGTGCATTGTCATAATTTTGTCTGTTTAAATGGTCATATTTTCAGCCTTCCTCTCAACAAGGAAAATCGGATACTAAGGTTTCAAATAACACCTGCTTTAAAGGTTTTACTTGTAGATCACCGATTATAATCGACTTGGCGACTTGGGATGCGACTGCTTTTCGGTCATTCTCGAGGGGAATACAAAAGGAATGACTGTCATCATTTTTCATCAACGAAGATCTCGCTGTAACGCGTGTTTTAAATGCACGTTTCATAAAATCACTGGCTTGCTCTGTCGAACTATCAAGTAATGCTTCTGGTTTTACTACCGCACTTTCAGAGAATAACGATGAGTCAATGAATCCGTCAATATAGAGTTTACATGGGTTAATCTCATTGCGATCGACCCCTTGCTGGTATGCCTTGCAAGACTTAATAATATCAGACTTGAAGTCTGCAAATACTGATCCACTAGCGAACAATAAAATAACTGAAATTAATTTAAGACTGAGATTTTTTGTTGTATTCATTTTGAACTCCTTTATTGAATAATTTTTATAAATGACTGGTACCAAGTAAAAGAAAAACATCGCCATCAGTTCGCTGTTATTTCATAAGGCATATAATCCCTGCCGGCTTTATGCAGTATGTTATAACCAACAAATCAAGACAGTAAAAGTCGATTGTTGTTGTGTTATCATCAGAATAAAGTTGATAGTAATCATATAGATTATTATCAACTTTAATGGTCACAGTGAAGAGTCAAGAAGGCGTTATGACAAAACTTAATTATCATCATTTACAATATTTTCATGCGATTGCGACACATGGCAGTATTGCTCAAGCATCAAAAATCATCCATATAACCCCGCAAACATTGAGCGCTCAACTCAGTACGCTTGAAGAGCAACTGGGTTATCAATTATTTGAGCGCAAAGGAAAGCGTTTAGTCTTAAATGAGATGGGACATTTAACTTATAGTTATGCCCAAGAAATTTTCAGTTTAGGTGACGAGTTACTCCATTCACTGAAAAATCATTCAACCGATTTTGCTGCTCGCTTCTCCATCGGTGTGACAGACGTTATCGCAAAAGTCTTCTCATTTCATTTTCTCAAACAAATTTATACCATGGACAGCTCAATAAAATTAGTCTGTAAAGAAACGAGCTTGGAAGTGTTGCTAGGAGAATTAGCGGTAAACAAATTAGACGCGATATTAACTGACACACCACTACCTATGGGGTCGCCCTTAAAGGCATATAGTCACTCGGTTGGGAAAAGTGGTTTTAGTTTTTTTTCTCACCCGTGTTTAGCTGATAAGTTACAGGCTAACTTCCCTCAGTCGCTTGACGGGGAATCATTTTTTATTGCAGGAGAAGGCACTAACCAAAGATTAAGTGTTTTATCTTGGTTTGAGCAATTGGGCATATCACCTTCAATTATTGGTGAGTTTGATGACTCTATATTGACTAAATATTTTGGTCAGGCGGGTTATGGTGTATTTTGTGCGCCAACAATTATTGAAGAGCATGTGCTTGAACAATTTAACGTCAACCTTATCGGCAAAACGAATGATATAACCGAGCACTACTATTTAATATCTCCAGAACGAAAAGTTAAGCATCCGGCTGTTCAGCATTTATTAACTGAAGGCAAAAAGCTATTTAAGCAACCTATGGTGTAGGTTGCTTACAAACAGCCCCAAAGCCCTCAATTTTTTGATATTTACAGCGTAACCAGCGTATTAATTTAGCGTAACAAACTCTTCAGCACTGGTTGGGTGAATAGCGATCGTATTATCAAAATCAGCTTTAGTCGCGCCCATTTTCATTGCCACTGAAAAGCCTTGCAATAACTCATCACTACCAAAGCCAATACTGTGAATACCAACTATTTTTTCTTCTTTACCCACGCAAATGAGTTTCATGCGCGTTGGGTCACGGTAATCTTCAGTAATCGCTTGATACAGTGCAGTAAATTGCGAGTTATAAACTTTAACTTGCGCTTCCCCATATTCAGCAATCGCTTCTTTTTCTGATAAACCAACTGTACCGATAACTGGGTGGCTAAAAACTACCGTAGCAATATTTGAGTAATCTAAATGTTCATAAGGTTTATTGTTGAATAAACGTTCACACAAACGACGACCTGCAGCAACAGCCACTGGCGTTAATTGCGCGCGCCCCGTATTATCGCCTACTGCATAAATACCGTCGATATTGGTATTTTGATATTTGTCGGTTGGAATAAAACCACGTTCGTTGATTTCTACGCCAGCAGCTTCAAGATTAATGTTATCGGTTGCTGGTTCTCGGCCAATAGCCCAAATTAAAGAGTCAACTGGACCTACAGATTTGCCACTTTCTAAATGAACCGTTAATTGACCATTCTCATGTTTTTCAACACGGGTCGGAATACTTTGGGTATGCAGTGTAGGGCCATGTTTAGCCATTTGCTCAACTAGCGTATCGCTAAGCATGTCATCAAAAGCACGTAAGGGCTTTTCTTTACGGACCAATAAATGTGAATCAGTACCTAACGCGTGAAATACGCCAGCAAGCTCTACAGCAATATAACCCGCGCCAATAACAGCAACACTTTTAGGTTGCTCTGTTAACGCAAAAAAACCATCAGAATCAATACCATATTCTGCCCCCTCAATATTTGGAATGCTTGGACGTCCGCCCGTTGCAATAACAATATGATCGGCGGTAATATGCTCGCCATTGACTTCAACTGTATTTTTATTAATAAATTTAGCAAAACCGTTGATTACAGTAACATCATTACTGGCAAAACCTCGTGCATAAGCTGCATGAATACGTTCAATATAAGCTTCACGGTTTTTAACCAATTTTGCCCAATCAAATTCCTGTAGCGGTGCTTTAAAACCATAGTCAGCCGCATAATGTAAAGCGTCAGCGATTTGTCCCGCATACCACATGGCTTTTTTAGGAACACAACCTACGTTTACACAAGTTCCGCCAATATGTTTTGCTTCAATTACTGCCGCTTTTTTACCATGTTTTGCGGCGCGATTTGCTGAAGCAATACCACCACTTCCTGCGCCAATGGCAAGAAAGTCAAAATGTTGAGTCATGTTTAAATCCTAAAAAATATTATTGAAGTATATATGCGGCTGAACCGAGAGTTATTCAAGTCGCTTATTTATTATGGCTTGTTAACTTTTATTTCAATTGTATCTGCTTGCAAGTATTGTTCGATTTTAGCGCACTCTACCGGCTTACTATACAAATAACCTTGAATGAGATGACAGTGTTTATCGCCTAAAAATTTCAACTGCGTTTCATTTTCTACACCTTCAGCAATACATGTCATTTTCAAGTTTTTAGCTAAGGCCAAAATTGTTTCAACAATCGCTTCATCAGCGGCATTAATACCGATACCTGAAACAAAACTACGGTCAACTTTCAAAATTTTCAACGGTAGTGTTCTCAAGTACGACAATGATGAATAACCCGTACCAAAATCATCTAATGCGAGTACTACGCCTAATTTATCTAGTGCTTTCATCGTAGCAATTGCTTTGTCAGGCTCAGATATAAGCATACTTTCAGTGACTTCAAACTTTAACGCTTCCGCTGGTAAATCATGCTGTTTAAAAATCTTTTTTAGGTACTTAATTAGATTATTTTGAATAAAGTGTTGAGCAGACAAGTTAATCGACAAATATATATTAGGACGAATAGTTCGCCATTTTTTCAAATCTATAACACCACGTAAAATTGCTGCTTCAGTCATAGAGACAATTAAGCCTAAATCTTCTGAAAGCGGGATAAAGTCATTGGGAGGAATTAATTTATCACCACTTTGCCAACGTAATAACAGTTCAGCACCAACCGCTTTTCCTTCGTATGAATCAATAATAGGCTGATAATGATTAATAAATTCACTGTTTTCAAAAGCAAGCTTAAGTTTAGATTCGGCATTTAAACGCTCACTAGCTTCAACGTTCATACGGGGAGTATAAAACTGAAAAGTATTACGCCCCAACTGCTTAGAATGATACATAGCAACATCTGCGTGGCGTAATAGTTCATCACTATTTTTGGCGTCTTCCGGAAAAAGTGCAATACCAATGCTGGCACCGACGCTAACCGTAGTTCCTTTCAGTTCAAGTGGTTCGCCAACGGTTGTAATAATTTTTTGTGCAACTCTAGCAAGCTGACCATTACCCCGAAAAGATTCTAAAAGAACTACAAACTCATCACCACCAATTCGAGCAATAGTATCATCGGCCCTTAGAATGGCACTCAAACGTTTAGTGATTTCTTGTAATAATAAGTCGCCACAATCATGGCCTAGTGAATCATTAACTTGTTTAAACCTGTCTAAATCAATAAAAAACAAAGCTATTGACTGTGACATACGAGCAGAATAATCCATTGCATGCTTTATTCTATCAAGCAGTAGGGAACGATTAGGTAATTCAGTTAAATGATCATAATTAGCTAAGTAACGCAGTTCTTTTTCTGCATGTTTTTGGGCGGTTATGTCTGTAAAAATACAGACAAAGTAAAAACTATTAGTTGATTCATTTAGGCTTGCACTTACCGTTACAATTACATGGTATTCTTCGCCAAACTTTGTTTTTATTAACTCTTCACCGCGCCAATTATCACCAGTCTTTAGCTTTTTAAAGATCCTCTGATAGAAATTAAAACGATCGGCCGTCAGCCCGAATAAATTTGCGTCAAAGGCAAATTCTTCATCCTGCCAACCAAAAACCTCCCTTAAAGATTCATTAGCAATAACCCGGCTGAAGTTGTCACTAATAATCAATACCCAATCCTTCGTTTGTTTAAAGGCATCACCATAGAATTGGGCGCGTTCCGCATCAGCTTTTGACTGAGTAATATTTGTGTAAGCTCCCGTTATTCTCGTGGGTTTACCTTCGTTATTAGTCGCTACTATTTTACCCAGATCTTTAAACCATAACCAATGACCATCTGCTTTTTTCATTCGATAACTACATGAAAAATTAACGTTTAAATCAGCTAGCTCTATAAATTGTAACCAACGTGAATGAAACAGCTCTCGCTCATCCTTATGAATCAATGCCAAATGCTTTGTAAAACTGTATGAATACTTATAATCGCTATAACCTAATTCGTCAGAGGCTCTTTTGGCGAACATTAAATCATTGCTACTTTGCCAATCCCAGACTTCGCTGTTGCTTCCTGTTAATGCCAACTGCAAACGATTCTCACGATATTTAACTTCTTCATGTGCCGCGAGTAACAAACGAGTGGTTTGCCGACGCTTTGCATACCACAAAATTAATAAAGTAAGACAGAATACACTATAGATTATGTAGGCTAATGGCGATGACCATGGCGCATAATCTACGCTAAAATTAATGATAAACGCTTCAGAATATTCTTTTGTATCAGGTGATTGAACTCTAACTACCAGCGAATGAGATCCAGAAGGTAAACTAGGCAGAGTAATGTGATTTTCGGTTGTTAGCGGATAATTTATGTTATCAACACCCTGCAGCTTATATTCAAATAATATATCTTTTTTACTGCTATAGGTTAATGGGGAAAAATTAATACGAATCCCAACATCATCATGCTGTAACCTAATTGTCTCATCATTATTCAATACAAACGGCAATGCTAATTTACGTGATAAAATATTAATGTGAGTTGCATGAACGCTCAGTTGTTCTTCATAACTTTTCTTCTTTAAAATCAAGGGGTCGAAAATACTCATGCCATTAATCGCACCATAGGCAAAAGTGTGATTATAGAGTTCATAAAAAGCACCATAATTATACTCTTTAGCGACTAAACCATCGCTTATACCAAAGTTACGAATATGATGTGTTTCGGCATTCAGCATATAAATACCATTATGACTGGAAAACCAAATATCACCTTCAGGGTCTAATAACAGTCCGTATAAATTATGTTCTAAAATTGAATTGCCTTTATGAAAGAAATATTTTTGTGCATAGGTTTTACTGTCTAAGCCAACAAGTCCTTTGCCAAGCAAACTGAGCCAAAGCACTCCCTTTTTATCGATCACCCAAGTATCGAATAATGTCCTCTCAGTTTTTGCAATATTTGGGTGCTGATATAACAGTGTGCTTTTTCGTGTTTCAAGATCAAAAGCCCATAATGAATCATGGGTAGAAAAAAGCATTTTTTCACTATTGGGTAAATAGCCTAATAGCGTGATAATGTCATTTTCTTCAAGAGAGCTACTCATTTCATCAAGCGGGTCTATGATCCCTGTTGTTAATGAAATACGATTCACTCCTTTTTCAGTTATATTCCACAAGCTATTATGACGATCAAAAAATGTAAAGTACTGTGCTAACGCAAGTAGCTCTTTCACTTTATCGTTATAAGGAATATCAATGAGCTTTTTGCTAACCGTATCAAATAACACCACGTTTCTTGCAGTAGACAACCATAAGCGTTGTTGTAAATCTTCATAGATTTTATTAATGTTACTCGTATGATAAATACTTTTTTGGTTCGCTTTCGCTAAATAGTGCAATACTTTCTCTTCACGAGTATCGAGTAAATTAAGGCCATTTTCAGTACCTATCCATAACTTATCAGGGGCACTACTTAGTTCAGTAATAAACCAAACCACATTATCCGTTAAACTCTTTACATTACCTTGCTTATAACGATAGTTGCTTATTAAACTCAGTTTAGGATCCCACTTGTAGATACCCGAAGAATTAGAGCCCAACCAAAATTTACCTTGCTTGTCTTTCATAACAGAAGTAACAATATTATTACTCATATGATCAAAAAATTGATTATATGAAAAAAGAAACTCTGTAGAGTCTGTTTTGGTATCAATAACCGATAGCCCTAAATGGCTACCTAGATATAAATCATCGCCATCTGCATAAAACTGCCAACTTGATACGCCGTCAGTGATCACTTTATAAGCAGGGAATTGAAAGTCAGACACTAAGTAATTATTAATATTATTAACTGGCAGACTATAAACACCGTGTTCTGTTCCTAAGTAAAGTTGATTATTTGAACTGGCATGCAAGTTGAAAACTTTGTTCGCTCCGACATCATTAAATGTGTCTGAACTAATTTTAGTATGAGTAACCGCGGGTAATTTTTTCCATGCTTTGGTTTCGATATTAAACGCAAAAATGCCAGTGCGTGTCGCAATATATAAAATATTTTGGTGTAATAATATTTCATTAATATTATTACTATTGGGGAGTTCTGCCGATAAATCTAATATACGAGTGCTTTTTTGAGAGGTTTTATTGTATAAAATGATGGTTTTTGAACTGGCAATATAAAAATTATTGTTATCAGCTTCTACCATATCAATTAAATGGTAGTCTTTATTTTTGGGATCTGTTTCTAGAATTTTTTGATATGAATCTGTTTTTTTATTGTAAGTAAATAGTCCTTTTCCTATCACATTCATCCAAAGTAATTTTTCCTTATCCTGAATAATCCGATAAAATCCATAATGATCAAAATCCTGTTCAGGCCCTGCTAAGCTACGAAAAGTATAACCATCATACATGTTCAAACCATTTTCAGTACCAATCCAGATAAACCCTTCTTCATCTTGAAAGATCACTGTAACCGATCCTTGAGATAAACCATGCTCGACTGATAAATTCTCTAAATACAGGTTATCTACTTCAGCAAAAGTATTGCTTGAAAAAAGCATAGCTATGACTAGGCAGCAAAAAAATGAACAGACTTGTAATAATCGAAACATACCACCTCAAAAATATTTAACAACGCAGAAAAAGCAATCACTTTAGTATAAGTTATTTGTTTACAAAATGAATGTTAACAGCCTTGATTTATCCAAATAACAGTCTGTTTAATAGAAGAATAACCGATAATTAACAAACTTAACGTAAGCGATTTACTTGTTCCTTGATTAACAAAAAGACGGAGATAAAAAACAAAAAAAGATTAAGCCTTGAATATTCCCATTAAAGGTCTTACATCTACATCATCATTTATTAAAGAATACACCATTATGAGCAATCCGTTATTAACAGGTTCAGCGTTACCTCTTTTTTCCCAAATAAAACCTGAACACATCAAACCTGCCGTTGAACACGCCATAGCAGAATGTAAAAAAGTGATTGCTGAAGTGCTTGAAGAAAAAACATATACTTGGGCTAACTTAGTTACCCCGACAGACGAAAGTGATGATGTATTAGGAAAGCTCTGGTCTCCGGTTTCTCATATGAATTCAGTAGTTAACAGTGACGAACTACGTGAAGCTTACGAATCGTGTTTACCACTTTTATCAGAATACGGTACTTTTGTTGGA
>Ga0209292_1003997_pt1 | contig 15898 bp, 11 predicted proteins | sample GOMGulsemesocosm_2_FD_184634 | JGI IMG/M metagenome (GOLD analysis project Ga0209292, IMG submission 184634) | Methane-oxidizing microbial communities from mesocosms in the Gulf of Mexico - GOM9C Gulf of Mexico (SPAdes) (version 2) | ecosystem: Environmental > Aquatic > Marine > Cold seeps... | reverse complement strand
ACCACCCCAAACCTCTGCACATACACGTGTCAGAGCAGCTGTTAGTGTTGTTTTACCATGATCAACGTGACCAATTGTACCCACATTCACATGCGGTTTATTACGTTCAAACTTTTCCTTAGCCATGAGTAGCCTCTAAAATATCTATCTAACTTTATTAATAATTGCGTCCGCAATATTGGACGGTGCTTCTGAATATTTCTCAAATTCCATAGTGTAGGTGGCACGCCCCTGAGTGGCCGAGCGCACGTCGGTCGCATAACCGAACATCTCACCCAGCGGCACTTCGGCATTGATGACTTTGCCCATCGGCGAATCCTCCATGCCGTGAACAATACCGCGACGACGATTCAAATCACCCATCACATCCCCCATGTAGTCTTCCGGTGTCACCACCTCAACCTTCATCATGGGCTCAAGCAGAACCGCCCCACCTTCGACAGCCAGCTCTCTGGCCGCCAAGGAACCCGCCACCTTAAAAGCCATCTCGTTAGAGTCGACTTCGTGGTAGGAACCATCAATCAATGTGGCCTTGATACCCAATAATGGATAACCAGCTAACACACCGTTTTTAATCTGATCGGCAATACCCTTCTGAACCGCAGGAATGTATTCCTTAGGTACCGAGCCGCCAACAATTTCGTTAACAAACTCCAAGCCTTCAGCATTCTGATCTTCTGCTGGCTCAAACTTAACCACCACGTGACCATACTGACCACGACCACCGGACTGGCGTACAAACTTGCCCTCAACGGTACTGGTGTTTCGAATCGCTTCACGATAAGCCACCTGCGGCTTACCAACCCTGGCTTCGACACTAAACTCGCGACGCATCCGATCAACCAGAATATCGAGGTGTAACTCACCCATACCTGAAATAATCGTTTGCCCAGTCTCTTCGTTGGTCTTAACACGGAAAGACGGATCTTCCTGTGCTAATTTACCCAGCGCAGTACCCATCTTTTCTTGATCAGCCTGCGTTCTCGGTTCAACCGCCACCGAAATTACCGGCTCTGGAAATTCCATGCGCTCAAGGGTAATAATTGCCTTAGGATCACACAACGTATCACCCGTGGTGACATCCTTGAAACCAATGCCGGCAGCAATATCTCCCGCCAACACTTCCTTAATCTCTTTTCGATCGTTGGAGTGCATTTGCACCATACGACCAACACGTTCTTTTTTGCCTTTAACCGCGTTATATAAGCTGTCACCCGTTTTAAGATGACCGGAATAAACACGAAAGAACGTCAACGTACCCACAAACGGGTCCGTAGCAATCTTAAATGCCAGAGCCGCAAATGGCGCATCATCATCGGCTGAGCGCGTATCAACTGTGTCGTTTTCCAACACGCCCTCAATTGCCTTCACTTCAGTCGGTGACGGCAAATATTCAACAACCGCATCCAGCACGGCCTGGACACCTTTGTTCTTGAAGGCAGAACCGCCCAACACCGGCACAATCTCATTGGCCAGCGTACGGATGCGAATACCTTGCTTAATCTCTTCTTCGGACAGCTCACCCTCTTCAAGGTACTTATCCATCAGCTCTTCGTTGGCCTCAGCTGCAGACTCAACCAAATGCTCGCGCATTTCTTCGCAGTGCGCTAACAGATCATCAGGAATCTCCTCGTACTCGAAGGTCATACCGTGATCTTCTTCGCTCCAGATGATCGCTTTCATCTTAACGAGGTCAACAACACCCTTAAACTCGTCTTCCGCACCAATGGTCATTTGCAACGGCACTGCCACTGCCCCTAAACGCTCACCCAACTGGTCAACAACCATTTGAAAATCTGCGCCGGTGCGATCCATCTTATTAACGAAGACCAATCTTGGCACTTCGTAACGATTAGCTTGACGCCAAACCGTTTCGGTTTGCGGCTGTACACCAGAGGAACCGCACAACACAACAACCGCACCATCCAAGACACGCAGAGAACGCTCAACTTCAATAGTGAAGTCAACGTGGCCCGGTGTATCAATGATATTAATGCGATGCTTATCGAACTGGCCCTGCATGCCCTGCCAGAAACAGGTGGTTGCAGCAGAAGTAATGGTGATACCCCGCTCCTGCTCCTGCTCCATCCAATCCATGGTCGCCGCGCCATCGTGCACTTCACCGATCTTATGAGAAAGACCCGTGTAGAACAGTACGCGCTCGGTTGTTGTGGTTTTACCCGCATCAACGTGAGCAACAATACCAATATTACGATAACGGCCGATAGGCGTAGAACGCGCCACAGATGTATCCTCTGAAATTCAAAAAAGCGGCCCTAGAGCCGCTTTATAGATAACGCTTAAAAAGCTCGCGCGAATGCGCCAGCCAATAGAGACGCTAACTTAGAAACGCCGCACTTAGAAACGGTAGTGCGAGAACGCTTTGTTCGCTTCAGCCATACGATGTACATCTTCACGCTTCTTAACAGCTGAGCCCTTGCCTTCGGCAGCATCAGCGATTTCACCAGCAAGACGTAAAGGCATGGATTTTTCACCACGACTACGAGCAGCATCTACCAACCAACGCATTGCTAGCGCTGTTTGACGTGATGCACGCACTTCAACAGGAACCTGGTAGGTTGCACCACCAACACGACGAGACTTCACCTCAACCATAGGGCGAATCGTTTCGAGTGCTTTTTCGAATACTTCGATAGGATCCGCTGCACCGGTACGTTCTTGAACGGTCGCCAGGGCGCCATACACAATACGCTCTGCAACAGATTTCTTACCACTAACCATCACCATGTTCATGAATTTGGCTAGCACTTGACTGCCGAATTTTGGATCCGGTAGCACGTCACGTTTAGCTACAACTCTTCTTCTTGGCATTACTTCTTACCTTATAATTCAGGAATTTCCGGAACCCACTCGAAACGCATCCACGATGCGGAGGCTGCCCGGCCTTACTGTATAGTCAGGATTAAGCCCCGAGTTTAAAACTCCGACTCAACCCAAAACACCCTAAGCCTTAGGACGCTTGGCACCATACTTTGAACGACGCTGTCTGCGATCACTCACGCCTGATGTATCTAAGCTACCGCGAACAGTGTGATAGCGAACACCAGGTAAATCTTTTACACGACCACCACGAATCAAAACAACCGAGTGCTCCTGCAAGTTGTGGCCTTCGCCGCCAATGTATGAGGTAACCTCAAAGCCATTAGTCAGACGAACACGACATACTTTACGCAGTGCTGAGTTCGGTTTTTTAGGCGTAGTAGTGTAAACACGAGTACAAACACCACGGCGCTGAGGACAGGCTTGCAGTGCAGGAACGTCAGTCTTAACTACTTTGCGCTTACGTGGCTTACGAACCAATTGGTTGATCGTTGCCATTGATAAAACTCCAGTTATAAAAAAATGCGGGTTTCCCCACCATAAAATAAAGGAGGCGAGATTCTAATGATCTCGCGCCCGTGAGTCAACCCCTACGGGTTAACTGCTCCGATGAACAATATTGCCTAATTCAGAAAACGCCGGCCAACCCTCAGGCTGAACGGCGCTAACTTCAAAAACTTTAATTATTCGCCAGAGGTATTCAGTGCTTCGGCTAACGCCTGTTCAACTTCGTCCGCGCTAACGGCACTCACTGAACCTTCAACCTCAGCAATTCTCGCCAAGCGTTTCTTCTTACGCTCATTGTGATAAGTCAGACCGGTACCCGCTGGGATCAGACGACCTACAACAACGTTTTCTTTCAATCCACGTAAGTTATCACGCTTGCCAGTAACAGCCGCTTCGGTCAGCACTCGTGTAGTTTCCTGGAAGGAAGCCGCCGAGATGAACGATTCAGTTGCCAAAGAGGCTTTAGTGATACCCAGCAACAGACGCTCAAAACGAGCCGTCTGAAGACCGGCTTTTTCAGCCTTTTCGTTCTCTTCCAACAGCAGGTTGTATTCAACCTGATCACCTTTGATCAGATCAGTACTACCAGCATCCAGAACGTCTACTTTTCGCAGCATCTGACGCACAATAACTTCAATGTGCTTATCATTGATGATTACACCCTGTAGACGGTAAACCTCTTGGATCTCCGCTACGATGTATTCAGCCAAGTTACTAACACCCTGCAAACGCAGAATATCGTGTGGGTTCAGAGGACCATCAGCGATCACCTCACCCTTCTCAACCATCTCACCTTCAAATACGTTCAGCACACGCCACTTAGGAATCAGAGACTCATAAGTATCGCTGCCATCCTGTGGCGTGATCACAATACGCTTCTTACCTTTGGTTTCTTTACCAAAGCTGAAGGTACCGGAAATTTCCGCCAGAATCGCAGGCTCTTTAGGCTTACGTGCTTCAAACAAATCAGCAACACGTGGCAGACCACCGGTAATATCACGCGTTTTCGAGCTGGCCTGAGGAATACGTGCAACAACGTCACCAATGGCTACGTCAGCATTGTTTTCCATGCTCAACAGTGCGTTGGCTGGCAAGTTGTAGTGTGCAGGCACTTCAGTACCCGGCAGCAACAAATCTTTACCGTCGGCATCAACCAGCTTCACCATCGGACGCAGATCCTTACCTGAGGCAGGACGATCCTTAGGATCAAGTACCTGAATATTGGTCAGACCCGTTAACTCATCAACCTGATGCTTCACCGTGATAGTATCTTCCATATCATGGAACATCACACGGCCAGCCATTTCAGTGACGATTGGGTGAGTGTGCGGATCCCAGTTAGCAACAGTTTGACCTGCTTCAACGTTAGAACCCTGCTTAACGCTCAACACAGTACCGTAAGGAATCTTATAACGCTCACGCTCACGACCGTGCTCATCAGCAATTGCCAGCGAGCCAGAACGCGACACGACTACCAGGTTGCCGTCCGTACGCTCAACGTGCTTAACGTTGTGCAGACGCACGTCACCACCGTGTTTGATTTGTACGCTATCGGCACTTGCTGAGCTCGATGCCGCACCACCAATATGGAAGGTCCGCATGGTCAGCTGTGTACCTGGCTCACCAATCGATTGCGCAGCAACAACACCCACTGCCTCACCGATATTAACCTGATGACCGCGACCCAGGTCACGACCGTAGCAGCTGGTACAAATACCGTGACGGATCTCACAGGTAATGGGCGAGCGCACCAAAATTTCATCGACGTTGTTTTGGTCGATGATTTCAACCGTTTTCTCGTCGATTAACGTGCCAGCAGGCAGTACAATCTTTTTGCTGTTAGCTGGATCGGGAATGTCTTTAGCGACCACACGACCCAATACCCGATGACCTAACGGCACGGTGATTTCGCCACCTTCAATCAGCGGTGTCATCCACATGCCGCGCTCAGTGCCACAATCGATATCGGTGACAACCAGATCCTGCGACACATCAACCAAACGTCGCGTCAAGTAACCGGAGTTCGCTGTTTTCAATGCCGTATCAGCCAAACCTTTACGCGCACCGTGAGTCGAGATGAAGTACTGCAGTACCGATAGACCTTCACGGAAGTTAGCGGTAATAGGCGTTTCAATAATCGAGCCATCCGGCTTCGCCATCAGACCACGCATACCGGCCAGCTGACGAATCTGTGCGGGGGAGCCACGAGCACCGGAATCGGCCATGATATAAACCGAGTTAAAGGATTCTTGATCAACTTCATTGCCATCACGGTCAATAACTTTCTCGGTGCCCAGCGTATCCATCATCGCCTTGGCGATCATTTCGTTAGCTCGGGACCAAATATCAACAACTTTGTTGTATTTCTCACCCTGGGTTACCAGACCTGAAGAGAATTGATCTTCAATTTCATGCACTTCAGTTTCAGCGGCAGCAAGAATGGCAACTTTCTCATCGGGAATAACAAAGTCATTCACACCAATAGAAGCGCCAGAAATAGTTGCATACTTGAAACCGGTGTACATGAGTTGATCAGCAAAGATCACCGTCTCTTTCATGCCAACGTCACGGTAACAGGTGTTAATCAGACGCGAGATCGCTTTTTTGGTCATCGGCTGGTTAACCAGCTCAAACGCCATGCCATCAGGTACGATATCGTACAGCAATACACGACCTACCGTGGTATCAAGCAGCTTGGTTGTTTCAACCATGTCGCCGTTGTCGTCACGCAATACTTCACGGATACGTGTTTTAATACGCGCCTGCAACTCAACATGCTTACCACCGTAAGCGCGCTGGATTTCAGCCAGATCAGCAAACACCATGCCTTCGCCTTTAGCATTGATACGGTCACGAGTCATGTAATACAGACCCAATACCACATCCTGCGAAGGAACGATGATTGGCTCACCGTTGGCAGGTGAAAGAATGTTGTTGGTGGACATCATTAAAGCACGGGCTTCAAGCTGCGCTTCAATCGTAAGCGGTAAATGCACCGCCATTTGGTCACCGTCAAAGTCAGCGTTATAGGCCGCACAAACCAGTGGATGCAGCTGAATTGCTTTACCTTCAATCAATTCCGGCTCAAACGCCTGGATGCCCAAACGGTGCAGCGTTGGCGCACGGTTAAGCATGACCGGGTGTTCACGAATAACTTCAGCCAGAATATCCCAAACTTCAGCAGTTTCGCGCTCGACCATTTTCTTGGCCGCTTTAATTGTTGTTGCCAGACCACGCAGCTCCAGCTTGCTGAAGATGAACGGTTTGAACAGCTCAAGTGCCATCTTCTTAGGCAAACCACACTGATGCAGTTTCAACTGAGGGCCTACAACGATTACTGAACGACCGGAGTAATCAACACGTTTACCCAACAAGTTTTGACGGAAACGACCCTGCTTACCTTTGATCATGTCGGCCAAAGATTTCAGCGGACGACGGTTCGAGCCAGTAATGGCACGACCGCGACGGCCGTTATCAAGCAACGCATCGACAGATTCCTGCAGCATACGCTTCTCGTTACGCACGATAATGTCTGGCGCGTTAAGCTCCAGCAGGCGATTCAGACGGTTATTACGGTTGATCACTCGACGGTAAAGATCGTTCAAATCAGACGTCGCAAAACGACCACCATCCAACGGCACCAGCGGACGCAGATCCGGCGGCAGAATGGGCAGTACGTCCATCACCATCCACTCGGGCTTGTTGCCGGAGGTCGCAAAGGCTTCCATCAACTTCAAACGCTTGGACAGCTTTTTAATACGTGTTTCAGAATTAATGCTTGGGATCTCATCACGGATAATTTTGATTTCCGCTTCAAGATCCATTTGCTTCATCAATGACTGAACCGCTTCAGCACCCATTTTGGCAACAAAATCATCACCAAATTCTTCCAGTGCTTCAAAGTACTGTTCATCATTCAGAACCTGAGCATATTCAAGCGTTGTCATGCCCGGATCAGTCACAATAAAGGACTCAAAATACAACACGCGCTCAATATCACGCAGCGTCATATCCAGCAGCATACCGATACGAGACGGCAATGATTTCAGGAACCAGATGTGTGCACACGGACTAGCCAACTCAATGTGACCCATACGCTCACGGCGTACTTTAGCCAGCGCCACTTCAACGCCACACTTCTCACAGATGACACCACGGTGCTTGAGGCGCTTGTATTTGCCACACAGGCATTCGTAATCCTTAACCGGGCCAAAAATCTTGGCACAGAACAAGCCATCACGCTCAGGCTTGAAGGTACGGTAGTTAATCGTTTCTGGCTTTTTAACTTCACCAAACGACCAAGAGCGGATCATGTCCGGTGATGCCAAACCAATACGGATGGCATCAAACTCTTCTTCGTGTGATTGCGCTTTTAATAGATTTAATAAATCTTTCATCAGTCTCTTCTCCAAAAGGAGTTTTCAAAAGACAACTCGGCGATTTCGCGTCGGTGCATTCCCAATTACTTGTCTTGTTCCAGCTCGATATCGATACCAAGCGAACGAATTTCCTTCGTTAATACATTGAAGGATTCCGGCATGCCGGGCTCCATACGATGATCGCCATCGACAATATTTTTATACATCCGGGTACGACCGTTCACGTCATCCGATTTAACTGTCAGCATTTCCTGCAGCGTATAAGCCGCGCCGTAAGCTTCAAGTGCCCACACTTCCATCTCACCGAAGCGCTGACCACCGAACTGAGCTTTACCACCCAACGGCTGCTGTGTTACCAGACTGTATGAACCGGTAGAACGTGCATGCATTTTGTCATCAACCAAGTGGTTAAGTTTCAGCATGTACATGTAACCAACGGTTACTTTACGGTCAAAGGAATCACCGGTACGGCCGTCAAACAAGGTCATTTGACCGCTGCTTGGCAAGTCAGCCAGTTCAAGCATGGCTTTAATTTCACTTTCGTGAGCACCGTCAAAAGCAGGCGTTGCCATTGGCACACCGTGTTTCAGGTTAGATGCCAGTTCGATGATTTCATCATCGCTGAATTCTTTCAGGTTCTCTTCACGACCACCGATCTTGTTATAGATCTTGTCGAGGAAACCACGAACTTCAGTGACTTTAGCCTTCGCCTTGATCATGCCGTTGATCTTGTCGCCAAGACCTTTCGCAGCCAAGCCCAAGTGTGTTTCCAATACCTGTCCAACGTTCATACGAGACGGTACACCCAGTGGGTTCAAAACGATATCAACCGGCGTGCCGTGAACATCGTGAGGCATATCTTCAACCGGCTTAATGGCTGAAATAACACCTTTGTTACCGTGACGACCCGCCATCTTGTCACCAGGCTGGATGCGACGCTTGGTTGCCAGATAAACTTTAACGATTTTCAGAACGCCTGGCGCTAGATCATCACCCGTCTGTAGTTTGCCACGCTTGATTTCGAACTTTTCGTCCAATTCAGCACGCACATCGGCCAGTACAGTTTCTGCATTTTCAAGCTCTTGAGCAGCCGTGTCATCAGTAAGACGGATTTTCAACCAGTCTTCCGTTGCCAGCTCAGCCAGATAACCTTTAGTCAGCTTGTCGCCCTTATTAAGGCCAACACCGCCTTCTACTTCTTTACCGGTAATGATTTGTCTCAGGCGATCAAAGGTGGCCGCTTCAACAATACGATACTCTTCGTCCAGATCCTGACGGTATTCAGCCAGCATGCTGTTTTCGATAGCCATCGCACGCTTGTCTTTCTCTACGCCATCGCGAGTGAAGACCTGTACGTCAATAACGGTGCCTTTCATGCCCGTTTTAGTACGCAGAGACGTGTCTTTAACGTCAGAGGCTTTTTCACCGAAGATGGCGCGCAGCAGTTTTTCTTCTGGTGTCAGTTGAGTCTCGCCCTTAGGTGTTACTTTACCCACCAGAATGTCGCCAGGGCCCACTTCTGCGCCAATGTAAACGATACCGGACTCATCCAGCTTGGATAACGCGCTCTCGCCAACGTTTGGAATATCAGCACTGATGTCTTCAGAACCCAACTTGGTATCACGAGCGACACAAGTCAGCTCCTGAATATGGATCGTAGTGAAACGATCTTCCTGAGCAACACGCTCGGAGATCAGGATCGAATCCTCAAAGTTGTAACCATTCCAAGGCATGAATGCGATACGCATGTTTTGACCCAGCGCCAACTCACCGATATCAACCGACGGGCCGTCAGCCAGAATATCACCACGCGCAACCACGTCACCTTGACTTACCAGCGGACGCTGGTTGATGCAGGTATTCTGGTTTGAGCGGGTGTATTTAGTCAGGTTGTAGATATCCACACCGGCTTCGCCGCTGACAGATTCAGCTTCATGAGCAACAACCACAACTTTACCGGCGTCAACACTATCGATCACACCACCACGTTTAGCAACAATACATACACCGGAATCACGCGCAACAAAGCGCTCCATGCCAGTACCAACCAACGGCGTTTGCGCCTTCAGTGTTGGTACGGCCTGACGTTGCATGTTGGAACCCATCAAGGCACGGTTAGCATCATCGTGTTCCAGGAATGGAATCAATGAGGCGGCAACAGATACTACCTGACGTGGCGATACATCCATCAAGCTCACCGTTTCTGGTGGCTTAACCGTAAATTCGTTTTCGTGACGAACCTGTACCAGCTCATCAGAAAGCTTGCCTTTTTTATCAATCGAAGCCGAAGCCTGGGCGATAACATAGCCACTTTCATCAATAGCAGAAACAAATTCGATTTCATCCGTAACATTGCCATCAACAACTTTACGATACGGAGTTTCAAGGAAACCGTAGTTGTTAGTGCGGGCAAAGGTTGCCAATGAGTTAATCAAACCAATGTTTGGACCCTCAGGCGTTTCAATTGGGCAAACACGACCGTAGTGAGTCGGGTGTACGTCACGTACTTCAAAACCAGCACGCTCACGAGTCAGACCACCAGGGCCTAGCGCAGAGACGCGTCGTTTGTGCGTAACTTCTGACAACGGGTTGTTTTGATCCATAAACTGAGACAGCTGGCTGGAACCAAAGAATTCTTTGATTGCCGCAGCAACGGGCTTGGCATTGATCAGATCCTGCGGCATTAAACCATCGGATTCAGCCATACTCAAACGTTCACGAACGGCACGCTCGACACGCACCAGACCCACGCGGAATTGGTTTTCAGCCATTTCACCCACAGAACGGATACGACGGTTACCCAGGTGATCGATATCATCAACCACACCAAAACCGTTACGAATCGCGATCAGTGTTTTCATTACGTCAACGATGTCAGACTGCTCACCGAACTTCTCAACCAACTTTTTAGCGGTCTCTTCATTACGGCCACCAAAGTAGCACCCATCATAAAGTACACCAGCGCCTTTAGTTGCTTCACGAGCAATACGGCGGTTCATCTTCATGCGACCTACAGCTGACAGATCATAACGCTCTTCAGCAAAGAACAGGTTATAGAACAGGTTTTCAGCTGAATCTTTAGTGGGCGGCTCGCCTGGACGCATCATGCGGTAAATTTCTACTAACGCTTCCAACTGGTTGCTTGAGCTATCCGCGCGCAGCGTGTCAGAGATAAAGGCACCACAATCCAATTCATTGGTGTACAACGTCTGGATATCTTTAACACCAGCTTCTTCAAGCTGAGTCAGGATCTCTTCGGTAATTTCAGCGTTGCACTCACAGATGATTTCACCGGTTTCCGGGTTGATCATGTCCTTGGCAATCACTTTGCCAAACAGGTACTCGCGAGGCACTTCCAGCTTATCCGTCTTACTTTTTTCCATTTCACGGATATGACGCGCCGTAATACGACGACCTTCTTCAACAACCAGTTTGCCCTTAGAATCTTTAATGTCGAAAGTTGCAGTTTCACCACGCAGACGATTGGCTACCAACTCCAGCTTGTAGGCACCTTTTTCAAAGTGGAACGAACTGTTATCAAAAAATTCCGTGAGGATTTGTTCCGCGGTATAACCGAGTGCGCGCAGCAACACAGTCGCTGGCAATTTGCGACGACGGTCAATACGAACAAACAGAGAATCTTTCGGGTCAAACTCAAAATCCAACCATGAACCACGGTAAGGAATCACGCGGGCTGAATACAACAGTTTACCGGAAGAGTGTGTTTTACCCTTATCGTGATCAAAGAACACACCCGGTGAACGGTGCAGCTGAGATACCACAACACGCTCTGTACCGTTCACAACGAAGGTACCGTTATCAGTCATGAGCGGCATTTCGCCCATGTACACTTCTTGTTCTTTCGCTTCTTTAACAGCTTTGTTAGCTGAGTCGCGATCATAAATTACCAGACGCACTTTAACACGCAGCGGCGCAGCGTATGTAACGCCACGCAATTGACATTCTTTAACGTCAAAAGCCGGGGTGCCTAGCTGGTAAGAAACATATTCCAACGCTGCATTGCCGGAATAGCTGGTAATCGGGAATACCGAATTGAATGCGGCATGCAAGCCAATATCTTCGCCGCCATCCTGAGATTGTACAGGTGATAGAAATTCCCGGTACGAATCCAACTGGATCGCCAGCAGATAAGGGATGTCCATAACCGTTGGTAATTTACCAAAATCTTTACGGAGACGCTTTTTCTCGGTGTATGAGTAAGCCATCAGTGTTCCTCGACGTTGTCACTAACGTATTGACAGCACCCGCTTATGAGACTAAAAAGCAGATACCATCAGAATTCTTTCTGCCCAAACTCCGCTCTAAAAGCGTGAATTCACAGGCAATATTTTTGCTGCTATCTGAAACAGCAAAAGGCTGGCAGCGAAAAACGCTACCAGCCATCAAGATTGCTTAACTTAGAGGCTAAGCAAGAAACTGCAACTACTACTTAACTTCTACAGTAGCGCCAGCTTCTTCCAACTGACCTTTAAGGTCAGCAGCTTCGTCAGCTGATACGCCTTCTTTAACAGGTGCTGGTGCACCGTCAACAACAGCTTTAGCTTCTTTCAGGCCTAGACCTGTGATAGCACGAACAGCTTTAATTACGTTTACTTTCTTTTCGCCAGCTGAAGTAAGAATTACATCGAACTCAGTTTGAGCTTCAGCAGCAGCGCCAGCTTCGCCAGCAGCAGCAGGTGCAGCAGCAACAGCAGCAGCAGCAGAAACGCCGAATTTTTCTTCCATTGCTTCGATAAGCTCAACAACTTCCATTACGCTCATTTCAGCAATTGCATTTAACAGATCATCTTTAGACAGAGCCATGCTCAATCTCCTAACTTATAGAGTTTAAAAAAGTAACCGCCTTATTAGGCAGCAGATTGTTTGTCGTCACGAACAGCCGCAAGTGTGCGAACCAGTTTGCCAGGCACTTCGTTCAAAGTACGAGCCAGCTTGGTAACAGGGGCTTGCATTACGCTCATCAGCATAGATAGAGCCTGATCGCGAGTAGGTAGCTTAGCCAGCACATCAATTTGATCTGCATTTAGCAATTGGCCGCCTACGGATAACGCTTTGACTTGTAGCTTGTCGTTTTCTTTAGCGAAATCCTTGATCAGTCGCGCAGCAGAACCTGGATCTTCTTGAGAGAAGGCCAGAATGGTTGGACCGACTAGAGCTTCTTGAATACACTCATACTCAGTACCTTCCACAGCACGCTTTAACAGTGTGTTACGCACAACACGTAGGTACACATTGCTTTCGCGCGCTTGCTTACGCAGGCTTGTCATATCTTCAACGCTCAGGCCTTGATAATCGGCCAGAACAGCTGAAAGAGCGTTACCAGCAGCTTCGTTGACTTCAGCGACAACATTTTTTTTGTCTTCGAGTCTTAACGCCACTCGTGATACTCCTAAATTTGTTGGGGGGTCCCCAACCGTCTTTAGCCTATAAAGCCAGAAAACTAACTTTACAGACAATTTTGGCAAGCCAGTCTGTGAACAGATCAACTTACCCCATCTACGTAGGCTGGTGGTTTAACCCAAGTACCGCTCCGAACAATACCGCTATTCTTACACGACTCTCGGGGCCTACGGTTTTTGATGGCCAACACTTAACAGTGATGACCCCAAAGTTTTGTGCGGTGGTTACCCACCAGCTGCCAGCCGACTTATCGACCAGCAACAAAGCTTCTGAAGTTAAACGTCCAGAGAGCTCAAATCAACCGGCAAACCTGGACCCATTGTGGTGTTTAAAGCCACACGTTTCAGGTAAGTACCTTTTGCGCTAGAAGGCTTCAGCTTTTTCAGCTCAGCAACCAGGGCTTCGATATTTTCTTTGACTGCAGCGCCAGTGAAACCAACTTTACCCACTGAACAGTGAATGATGCCGGCTTTGTCTGTACGGAAACGTACTTGACCCGCTTTAGCATTTTTCACAGCGCCTGCAACATCAGGTGTTACGGTACCAACTTTAGGGTTAGGCATCAGACCACGAGGACCCAACACTTGACCTAACGTACCAACAACACGCATTGCATCAGGAGAAGCAATCACAACGTCAAAATCCATGTTACCCGCTTTAATATCGGCAGCCAGATCATCCATACCTACGATGTCTGCACCAGCAGCTTTCGCTTTTTCTGCATTTTCGCCTTGGGCGAATACCGCAACACGCACGTCTTTACCGGTGCCGTTTGGCAACACAGAGGAACCACGTACAACCTGGTCAGATTTTTTAACATCAACACCCAGATTAATAGCAACGTCGATAGACTCAACAAATTTTGGTGCTGGCAGTTCTGCCAACAAATCAACCGCTTCAACGATTGGGTAGAATTTGCCCAATTCAATTTTTTCGGCGATCGCTTTAGAGCGCTTAGTTAACTTAGCCATTACACCACACCCTCAGTTTCCAGACCCATACTACGAGCACTACCAGCAATGGTACGTACCGCGGCATCCATATCAGCAGCAGTCAAATCAGCCATTTTAGTAGTGGCGATCTCTTCTAATTGCGCACGAGTGACCTTGCCAACTTTTTCGGTGTTAGGACGACCACTACCGCTCTTAAGGCCAGCAGCTTTCAACAGCAGCACGGCAGCAGGAGGGGTTTTTGTGATGAATGTAAAGCTGCGATCAGCGTAAACAGTAATCACAACAGGAATCGGCAAACCAGATTCCAGACTTTGTGTTTCTGCGTTAAACGCCTTACAGAATTCCATGATGTTTACGCCATGCTGACCCAATGCAGGACCAACAGGAGGACTTGGATTCGCTTTACCAGCTGGCACTTGCAGCTTGATATACGCTTCAATCTTCTTAGCCATATTCTTCTCCTATGGGTACAAACGCTTTACCACCTAACGGCTTCAAGCTCCCCGATTTACAAACAAGTCAGCCGGCAAGTAGCCGGCTAACGATACAAACCCTGCTTATTCAGCAAAGCTTGGAAATTTTTTAAGCTTTTTCTACCTGATCGAAAGCCAATTCAACTGGCGTTGAGCGACCAAAGATCGTAACAGCAACCTGAAGGCGGCTTTTCGGGTAGTTAACCTCTTCAACGACACCAGAGAAATCAGCAAACGGGCCATCAACAACACGCACCATCTCACCCGGCTCGAACAGAGTCTTAGGACGAGGCTGCTCAACCCCTTGCTCAACACGCTGCAGAATGGCATCTGCTTCGCGCTCAGTAATTGGCGCAGGCTTATCAGCCGTACCACCAATGAAACCCATTACACGCGGCGTGGAATTGACTAAATGCCAACTGGCATCATCCATCTCCATATTTACCAACACATAACCCGGGTAGAACTTACGCTCACTTTTACGCTTTTGACCACCGCGCATCTCCACTACTTCTTCAGTAGGAACCAACACATCGCCAAATTTTTCTTCCATCTCATGCAGCTTGATTCGCTCTAACAGCGTGCGCATGACACTTTTTTCATATCCGGAATACGCGTGCACTACATACCAACGCTTAGCCACTTTCTTGACTCCTAACCAATAATTCCAGATACCAACAAACTTAACAGCGAATCCAGAGCCCACAACAGCAGACCAACTGCAACCACTACCGCCATAACAATCAATGTCGTTTGACGGGTTTCAGCTTTTGTTGGCCACACAACTTTTCTGATTTCAGTACGCGCATCCTTCAGCAACTGCCAAAAAGAACGACCTTTAGTCGTTTGCAACGCAACAAAACCAGCAACGGCAGCCAACGCCAGCATTGCCAGAATACGATAAAGCAGAGACTCATCCGCAAAATAAGCGTTACCTGCAGCACCTGCGCCAACCAGCACAACAACGACACCCCACTTAAGGATATCTAAACTTGAACTCTCGGTAGATGCACTAGCACTCATTTTTCGGGAAACACCTGTATCAAAGGTTGATAAATCCACTGCCAAGTAAACTTGGCAGGCCAGGAGGGAATCGAACCCCCAACCTGCGGTTTTGGAGACCGCTGCTCTGCCAATTGAGCCACTGGCCTGTAACACAGACATGACCGACCCGAAGATCGGTCATTTAAAACACTTACTTATTCTACGACTTTAGCAACAACACCAGCGCCAACAGTACGACCGCCTTCACGGATCGCAAAACGCAGACCTTCGTCCATCGCAATAGGATTGATCAGAGTCACAACCATTTGCACGTTATCGC
>Ga0209292_1003996_pt1 | contig 15900 bp, 13 predicted proteins | sample GOMGulsemesocosm_2_FD_184634 | JGI IMG/M metagenome (GOLD analysis project Ga0209292, IMG submission 184634) | Methane-oxidizing microbial communities from mesocosms in the Gulf of Mexico - GOM9C Gulf of Mexico (SPAdes) (version 2) | ecosystem: Environmental > Aquatic > Marine > Cold seeps... | reverse complement strand
CTTTAGATAAAGGTGAAACTACAGTTTCAAACCCATTTAAGTCAATGTTACCAACCCATTCAAAGAAAGCTACTAAATCATCAGCATCTTCATTTGACATATTATAGGCAACCATTTGTCTACCTGTAACTTTCCAAGGTGTTTCGGACATTAAAACGGCTTTTACATAACCTTCTCCTTTTCTTTCAATAACTCTTGTAAGCTCTGGAGCATAATAAGCACCTTCACCCATTAATGTATGACATCCCATACAGTTATTGTGATCCCATAAGTCTTTTCCACGAACAACCGCTTCCGTTAGGTTTTCTTCATGAGTTTGATCTTGAGCTTTTGAAAGAGAGAAAATAGTCAAACCTATAAAAATAAGGAATGTCACTACTGTTCCACCTAAAAAAAATGCTCTTGCTTGTTTTTTTGATAACATAGTTTATTTAGATTTATTAATACATCACTATAGCTTTGTTACTATAGCTATGACAAAGGTGGTTTTAATTTATTATCATAGGTGTGATGAAAATCATATTTTGACGTAACTTATATCACAATAGTGTCATTAAAAAATGACGTAAAAAAAAGTGATACTAGAAATAGTATCACTTTTTAATAAATTTAAACTTAGTATATTCTATGAATAAAACTCAACAATTCCTGTGTTGACATCATAATATGCGCCTACTATTTCAATTTCATTATTAGCTTCCATTTCTGCAAGTATTAGGCTTTCTTTTCTAATTTTGTCAATAGAGTGTTTAGTGTTTTCATGAATAACCTTGTCAACAAAATCATCATTTACAATTGAATCTGATGTTGATTTTATTTGGTCTACTGCAGGCTTAATTTTGCTTAATAAAGCAGTTATGTTTCCAAGTTTAACATCTTTACATGCAGCTGTAACAGCACCACATTTTGAATGTCCTAATACAATAATTACTTTAGATCCTGCAACTTTACAACTATATTCTAGTGAGCCCAAAACATCTTCATTAATTACACTTCCCGCAACTCTTGTGCTAAATACGTCTCCAACGCCTTGGTCAAAAACAATTTCAATAGGAACTCTTGAGTCAATGCACCCTAAAATAACTGCGAAAGGGTATTGGCCTGAACTTGTTTCAACTACTTGGTTTAATAAATCTCGTCCTAACTTTTTATTATCAACGAACCTTTGATTGCCTTCTTTTAAAAAGGTTAAGGCGTTTTGAGGCGTTAATTCTCTTTGCGTTTCTTTTGTTTGTGTATTCATAATGTTTATTTTAGTGAGACATTGATAATTGAATCAATTTCTCTTCATTAATAATTTCAACTTTAATTTCTCTATCGACAGCGCTTTCAATAAAATCTCTAATAGCTTCAGAAACATCATAATCAATACTTATAGTATCAGTTAAATCAATTATTACTTTTTTACCGTCCTTTATAGAGTCCAAGCCTTTCATTATGCTTGCTTTGTTTAAGAAAGTTGTATGTTGCGATAATTTTAAGTGTATTTCTTCCAAATGATTTTCATCTCTCATAAAAAATGACATTTTAAAATTCGTATAAAGAATAATTAAAAATGCAATTACCATTCCTGCTCCTACACCAATTAACAAATCTGTCAATAACATGACTATAACAACTACAAAAAAGGGAACGTATTGAGTCCAACCTGCTTTAATCATTTCAAGTATTGATTTAGGACTTGCCAATTTCCAACCAATTAATAGTAATACTGCAGCTAGTGTTGCCCTAGGTATCATGTTTAATAAACCTGGAATAGCTAAAACAAAAATTAATAAGAGTACACCGTGAATAATAGCAGAGTTCTTACTTTTTGCCCCTGCGCTTATATTAGCAGAAGATCTTACAATTACTTGAGTTATTGGAAGTCCTCCTAGTAAACCAGAAAAAACATTTCCTATACCTTGGGCAACTAGTTCGCGACTCATAGGAGTTCTTCCCTTATGTGGGTCCATTTTATCCGTAGCTTCAACGCATAGTAGTGATTCAATAGAAGCAACTATAGCAATTGTAATGGCAAACGTCCATACTCTATAATCTGTAATTGCTGAGAAATCAGGGAAGTGAAACATACCACCAAACTCTTCAAAACTTGAAGGGGTAGGTACTGATACTAAGTGTTCTCCAGTAATTAATAAATCAGAATTTCCCATAAAGGCAACGGCTGTCAGTATAGAAATTACAATTGCCATTAGTGGTCCCGGGATTAAATTTAAGATTGTGTTTTTCTTGATGAATTTTTGCCCCCATAGTATAAGAATGATTAAAGAAATTACACCAACTATAGTTGCACCAATATGTACATTATCTGTCATTAATGATAGGTCTTCAAATGGATTGTGTCCATCAGCTTGATGAAAATTTAAATCACCTTCTGGGTCTTTGTCATATCCAAAAAAGTGTGGTATTTCTTTAATTAAAATGGTGATTCCAATACCAGCTAGCATACCTTTTATAACTGAAAAGGGAATGTAATAGGCCACGAGTCCAGCCTTAAATAAACCTAAAATTAATTGAATAATTCCACCCAATAAAACAGCCAATGCGAATTTTTCATACCCGCCATTTCCAAAACCTCCAAATTCAATTATTGCAGCGGCAATAATAGTAATTAAACCTGCAGCTGGACCACTTACTCCAAACTTAGATCCACTAAAAGATCCGACAATTATTCCTCCAATTATACCAGCAATTATCCCTGGCATAACAATTCCGGCGAAATCTTCTATTCCTTCTACTCCACTATATGATGTTGAGGCTAATGAAATACCTAAACATAATGGTAGAGCAACGAAAAACACGACCAGACCAGCTGGAAGGTCAAATTTAATGTCACTCATAAAATTTCTCTTTTTCATATTTTTATTTTTTATAATTCGATTATTCCCATGATATTATGGGGTTTTTTTTGATGTGGTTATAGTTGTCAATTTATCAATGAAAAATTGTTTTATTAGATAAACCTAAGGGGGGGATAACTATTTTAACTAAAGTTTTTCTTTTTTTTAATTGATCTTATCCTTTAGGAGGGGGGATTAATATGTTTGCGTATACATCAAAGTATGATGGACTGACATATTGTGAAAAATCTATTCCTTCTGATTCATTTTCTGAATCGAATGTGTTTGGATTGAAACAAATTAAAACTTCATCCTCAAAATCTATGTTGTCGCTTAATTCAATAGTATCAATTTCTGATGAAAAAGAAGTTATAATTTGAAAAGCTGGTTTAATAATTATAATAGATAAAATACACAATACTATAAACTGAAACTTTAGTGGATTATATGTTTTTATTATTTGCAAGTAGCTATCTTTTTATTCGTTTTACGGGATAAAAGTAATTTACTTTTAAAAACTAAATCATGAGGAATGTCAGAATTGAATTGATATTTATCAGTGTTTTCTATTTTACTCCGAATAGTTCTCCGTATTCCACCTGCTGACTTTCGTTAATAGAATATGGGACATAAAATTTAGGGATATTTTTTTCATTCTGATGTACAATGTCTAACGAAATACATTTTACTGTTGGTTCCCCTTCTGCCAAAACTAGTTCTGATTCAAAAGTTAAAGCATAAGCATTCATTTTGTTTTCTGCCATTTCTGAATCACAATATATTTTTAATTCAGATAAAACTTTTTCAACGGTTGGCATTTGTTTTTTATCGAATTCAAACTCTAAAGGGTGTACACCACCTTTGGTGTCAATCCAAGCTCCAAAAGGATAGAATTCTAACGTTTCGTCAAGTAAATCTTGAGCATAATCTATGGAGTGATCCATTAAGTCTTCTATTTCAGCATTCATATTTTAAACAAATTATGGTGTAAAAATAACAAAAACTTTTTCAGCTTTAAGTGTTTGAAGTGAAAAATACTTCTAAATTTGATTTTTTTTAACAAAGAACTTACATAATGGAAACATTAACAAAACAACATATTGAATTTGATAGAAAAGATTTATCAAACGAAAAATTAAAAGATATTTATTTAGCTTTAATCAAACCTAGGTTGATTGAAGAGAAAATGTTAATTCTTTTACGCCAAGGGAAAATCACTAAGTGGTTTTCAGGAATGGGACAAGAAGCAATATCTGTTGGTTGTGCGTTAGGTTTAGATGATGATGAATATATGTTTCCTATGCACAGAAATTTAGGTGTGTTTGTAACTAGAAATATTCCTTTACGAAATTTATTCTCTCAATTTCAAGGTAAATTGAATGGGTTTACAAAAGGTAGAGATCGTTCGTTTCATTTTGGTTCAAAAGAACATCATGTGGTTGGAATGATTTCTCATTTAGGCCCTCAGTTAGCTTTAGGTGGTGGAGTAGCACTAGCTAATAAATTAAAAGGTGATAAAAAAGTAGCCATGGCTTTTACTGGGGACGGTGGAGCAAGTGAAGGAGATTTTCATGAAGCTTTAAATGTAGCTTCTGTTTGGGATTTACCTGTTATGTTTGTGGTTGAAAATAACCAATGGGGATTGTCTACACCATCAAGAGAACAGTTTAGATGTGAAAGTTTTGTTGATAAAGGTGTTGGGTATGGAATGGATGCATTTCAAGTGGATGGAAATAATATTTTAGCTGTTTATCATGCTGTTCAAGAAATTGCTGAAGCGTTAAGAGATACACCAAGGCCATTTTTACTTGAATTAATGAGTTACAGAATGCGTGGGCATGAAGAAGCGTCTGGTACAAAATATTATCCTAAAGGTGAACAAGAGAAGTGGGCTGTAATGGACCCTGTTGATAATTATGAATTGTATTTAAAAGCGGAAGGTGTATTAACGCAAGAAGAAATTGATACCATTAGAAAAGATTATAAAAACCATATTCAAGACGAATTTAATATAGCCGCAGCTGAAGATAATGTTCCTGTTAGTACTGAGCTTGAATTAAATGATGTGTATGCACCGTTTGACCAAGTTGTAACTGAACCAAGTACGGATAAAAAGACTGAAAAACGTTTCATTGATGCTTTATCTGATGGATTAAGACAATCTATGGAGAAATATGATGACTTAGTTATTATGGGGCAAGATATTGCTGAATACGGAGGTGCTTTTAAATTGACTGAAGGATTTGTTGATCAATTTGGAAAAGGTAGAGTAAGAAATACACCAATTTGTGAATCTGCAATTGTTGGTGCCGCGTTAGGATTATCAATAAATGGAATGAAAGCCGTTATGGAAATGCAATTTGCAGATTTCGTAACTGTAGGGTTTAATCAAATTATAAATAATTTAGCAAAATTACATTACCGTTGGGGCGAAAATGCTGACGTAGTAATTAGAATGCCTACTGGTGGTGGTTCTGCTGCAGGGCCATTCCATTCTCAATCAAATGAAGCTTGGTTTACACATACACCTGGATTAAAAGTGGTTTATCCATCAAGTCCTAGTGAAGCAAAAGGTTTATTAGCTGCTGCTATTGAAGATCCGAACCCTGTTATTGTTTTTGAACATAAAAATTTATACCGTAGTATAAAAGAAGAGGTGAGTGACGATTATTATACTGTAGAAATCGGTAAAGCTAACCTAGTTCAAACAGGTACAAAAGCATCTGTAATTACGTATGGAAAAGGTGTACATTGGGCAAAAGAAATTGCTGAGAAACATAATTTAGATATCGATATTTTAGATTTAAGAACACTATTACCATTGGATTATGGTGCTATTTATGAAACAGCTAATAAAACAGGTCGTGTAATTGTATTACATGAAGATTGTTTAACTGGTGGTTTGGGTGGAGAGTTATCTGCGTTGATTGCTGAGAATTGTTTTGAGAATCTAGACGCTCCAATTATGAGAGAAGGTGCTTTAGACACACCAGTTCCATTTGACGGAGATTTGGAGATTAACTTTATGCCAAAAGATAGATTTGAGGCTAAGTTACTGAAGTTAATCAATTACTAAAAGAGGTAATTAAATATGAAACACTTAATACTATTTCTTTTCACTTTTACTGTATTGATTTCTTGTAATAAAGTGAGTAAAGAAGAGCAAGCTAAAATTGACAAAGACTTAATTGAAAAATATGTTGCTGATAATGATTTAGCAGGGGAGTTTACACCAACAGGTCTGTGGTATGATGTTGATACGCAAGGTTTGGGAGAACAGGCGTATTCGAATGCACAAGTTACTGTAGCGTATACAGGTTACTTACTAGATGGAGAACAGTTTGATGCAAGTTCAGATGAAGGTGTCACGTTTAATTTGAATGGTGTGATTGATGGTTGGCAACAAGGTATTCCTAAATTTAAAGAAGGAGGAAATGGAAAATTAATAATTCCATCTGAATTAGGGTATGGAACATCTAAAACAGGATCAATTCCTGCAAATTCAGTTTTAATTTTTGATATTGAATTGATAACTGTTTTTTAGACTATTCTTTTTCTTAAAGCCATTTTACAGTCATTAGCTAATGTATTTATACTTAACGCATAGTGTAGGTCATCTTGATTTGGATTCTTATCATACAGTAATCTGTAAATTTCACTTACAGACATTGAATTATGTTGTCTTTCAATAAGGTCCATTGAATCTCCTGCCGATACAGTGTTACCTTCTAATACTTTGAGATATATTCCTGGGTAATTTGAATTAATAAATTCTTTTAGTATTTTTTGAGTGTTGAATACAATGCCTAACTTAAAGCATGGTTGACGTGGTTGAGTTACTTGTACTGTAGCTCCTCCAATTCTATAAATATCACCAATCATGATTTTACTTTCATCTAAATCTTTGATCGTTATGTTTTCACCAAACATACCATGGTTAAATTCTAAAGAAGGATAAAGTCCTTTCCAATATGCATAATGATCTTCTGAATAGAGATAGCAAGCTTTGTCAATACCTCCATGATAACGCCTATCTATGACATGGTCAAGTTTAACATCTGTCATTTCAAGTTCTATTGAAGGTACAGGGGATTTGAATATACCAGTGCTTACTGTTTTTCCATTCCAATTAACATGCTTTGGCTGTCCTATATTTACTGAAGTGACTATCATATTGTATTTATTCTTAATTAGTGTAACTAATTCTGCTTATTTGCGTAAAACATAGTGTAAAACGAAATCAAGAGCGATTTACGGATTAAGGGTTAAAGGGGAGTGAGGACTTCCCTTTTTTTTGTGCTTTAATTTTTACATTCCGTCACCACATTTTCCAGCTTCACATTTCATTTCTTTTACTGGAGCAACTTCTTTCATTGATGAACCACATTTTCCCGATTCACACTTCATTTCTACTTTTTTTTCCGAGTTAATATTTACATTTCTATTCATCATACTCATTTGATTGTTTAACTGAGCAGAGGCGTCAATTATAAAAGCACCATTTGTGACAACTTCATCTCCAGTTTTTAACCCCTCTAAAATGACGTAATTTTCTCCGATTGAATTACCTAAAGTTACTTCTTTAAATTCAAATGACGGAACCTTTGTGTCTTTAAGTTTAATATAAACTACAGAGCGTTTTCCAGTCCAAAGTACTGCTGTTTTAGGAATGTATATTATATCATCACCTGCAGATGCTGAAAGGTTTGGCATTACTAAAGTTCCAGTCACAAACATTTCTGGCATTAATTCTTGATTAAAATTTGAAATTTCAATTCTTACCGTTGCGGCTCTTGTTTTTGGATTGATAAAAGGGTCAATAAATGATATTTTAGAATTGAACGTTTTATTTGGAACGGATGGTGTCGTGAAAGTAATTTGATTTCCTTTTTTAATTTTAGATAAATCTTTTTCATAAACGTCAAAAACAACCCATAATTTGTTCAAATTTTGAATATCAAATAAAATGCCACCTTCCATTAAATGGTCACCTACTGATACTTTTTTGTTAATTACTATACCAGAATAATCTGCGTAAATGCTAAAGTATTCTTTTATTTTTTGGTCTTGTAGTATTTGTTCGACCTGTTGGTCCGAAATTTTCCAAAATTTAAGTTTATTTTTTGAAGCTTCAAATAATTCAGGGTTAATATCTTTAATTTTCTGAGCTTCTAATAATTCTTTTTGAGCTGTAATTAAATTAGGTGCATAAATACTTGCTATTTTTTGTCCTTTTTGAATCCTTTCTCCAGTAAAGCTAATGTTTAACTTTTCTATTCGACCTGGAATGTGAGTGACGATACTTGCTGAAGTACTTTCATTAGCTTTAATTTTACCTGATAAGGTAATTCCATTTGTATTTTGTGAATTGTTAGTTGTAGGGCTGCCTATTACAGTGGTTTGTATGTTACTTATTTTAACTGCATTTTCAGTCATCTCTAATATTAATGGATTACTATTTGAATTGGATTCTAGAGGAATTAAATCCATACCACATTTAGGACAAGCGCCAGGTTCATTCATTTTAATTTCTGGATGCATAGAACAGGTCCAAACTGTGTTTGAATCAGATGAGGACGTTCCTTTTTCTGCTGTTGTTTTTGTAGTTGATGAATTGTCACTAAAGATTAAGTAGCCTAGAGCTAATCCTATCAATAGGGTGATTGTTACAATAATTATATTATTTTTCATTGTCTTATTTTTTTATAAAATACGAGTTAATTACTTTTTATTAAATCGTAATCATTTCGATATTTGCTTTGGCTATTCTAATATTTAAATTTTCGATCTTTAATTCTAATTTGTAGTTTGTTAATTCATTTTGAATTTGTAATAATTCATTAAACCCTTTGCCAGTTGAACTATATTTTGATAATAGAATATCATACGTCATTTTTGTGATTTCAATTTGTTGATTATGTAATTCAGTTTTTATATTAGCATTGTCATAATTTGATTTATATTTTAATAATAACATCATCATCTTATTCACAAAAGCTGTTTTTTGAAATTCAATAGATTCTTGGTGCTTACTTTCTTCTGAAATTTTAGCTCTGTAGGATTTTCTGTATAAAGGAATACTCACTTTAACTTTAGGAATAAAAATATCTTGTCCATTGTGTTGTGGGGTTGCATCAGTTCTATTACTTACTATACTATAATCTAAACCCAAACCAATTGTTGGCTTATTTAGTGAATTGTTCAAGTTTTGTTTTCGTTTAGAACGTTCCATTTCAAAATCTAGTTTGGCAAGCATAGGGTGGTTTGCCTCAATTTGTTTTTTATAGTCTGCTAAGTTAAAATCTAATAAATTAAGTTGTGAAAAATCTTCAGACACTTTAATTTTAGTATCAAAATTCTGATTTGTTAATTCATTAATTTTAGAGTAATAAATCATTTTTTCATTTTCAATCAATTTCAATTTTTGTTTTAATTCGTGTAACTTTAATTGAATTCTTAAGACATCAGAGGTGGAAGATAGTCCACTTTCTACCTTTGCTAGGGTAACATTGCTTAATATAGTATAAGTTGCCAAAAGTTCATGAATAACTTCTTTTTTATCATTTAAAAAGATGAGTTGAAAATAAGCTATTTTAATATGATTAAATAGACTTAACTTTAGTATTGATATACGTTCGTATCTGATCTTTGACATGGAAATTACAACGTCTTTTTTGGCTTTTAAAGTTCCAAACCATGGAAACATTTGACTTGCACTTATCATTAACACCTGTGGGCCTAATCTTGTTTCTGGTCGTAAAATTGGTACGCCAATTCCTATTTCAGGATTATTGAGTTGACTTACCTGATCTACTTTATCTAATTCTGCTTCATACTCTAAATGTAACGCCTTTAGTTCAGGATTGTTCTTGACCGATAGCTGTAAAAGTGAATCTAAAGATTGACTAAACGAACTATTGATTAATAGTATAACATAGACTAGAAGAGCGTATTTTTTATGTTTAGTTTTCATTTCTTCTATTATTTAATTTAAATTTTATTTCTTGCCATATATAGTAAAGAATAGGTACTGTAAACATGGTAATCATATTTAGTACCATTCCACCAAAAGAAGGAATTGCCATCGGTAACATAATATCTGACCCTTTACCGGTTGAAGTTAATACAGGTAGTAAAGCTAAGATAGTCGTAGCAGTGGTCATCATAGCAGGTTTAACTCTTCTTTTTCCACCTTGAATAACTGCATTCTCTATTTGTTGAATTGAATTTGGTTTATTCTTTTTAAAACTATCTTGTAAAAAAGTAGCAACTAAAACGCCGTCATCTGTTGCAATTCCAAACAATGCTAAAAAACCAACCCAAACAGCTACACTCAAATTAATTGTTTTCATTTGAAATAAATCGTGCAGATTCGTTCCGAAAAACTCAAAGTTTAAGAACCACTCTTGACTGTATAATCCAATCATAATAAATCCTCCAGCAAATGCAATAAATACACCTGAGAAAACCATTAAGGACGTAATAATTGATTTGAAATGGAAGTACAAGATCAAGAAAATTAAAATTAAAGCTATGGGAACTACAATTGACAATCTTTCATTGGCTCTAACTTGTTGTTCGTAATTACCTGCAAATTTGTATGAAATTCCATTTGGAACTTTTAATAGTCCTGCATCAATTTTATCTTGTAAATAATTTTGTGCAGTATTAACAACATCAACTTCCGAGTATCCTTCTAGTTTATCAAATAGAACATATCCAGTTAAAAAACCATCCTCCGACTTAATGGCTTGAGGTCCTTGCTCGTATTTTATTTCAACTACATCTCCTAATGGAATTTGAACTCCAGTTGGAGTTGATAAATAAATGTTTTTAATCTTATCTGGATTATTTCTTAGTTCTATTGGGTAACGTAATCTAATAGCATATCTTTCTCTACCCTCTACAGTATTACTCATCACCATTCCTCCAATGGCAGTTTGAATTTGATTTTGAACATTTAAAACAGATAAACCATATTTATTAATTTCATCTCGTTTAATGTCAATAATTAAGTATGGTTTTCCTACAATTCTATCTGCGAAAACTGCCGATTTTTTCACGCCCTCAGCTTCTTTTAACAAAAGTTCTAATTTTAAACCAAAGTCTTCAATTGATTGTAAATCTGGTCCTTTTACTTTGATTCCCATTGGGGCTCGCATTCCTGTAGCTAACATGACCAAACGTGTTTCAATTGGTTGAAGTTTTGGTGAGGACGTTAAACTTGGAATCTTAGTCGCTTTTAAAATCTCATCCCAAATGTCATCAGGTGATTTAATATGTTCTCTCCATTGACGAAAGTATAGCCCATTTTCATCTTCAATTAAGTGCCCATTTTCATCTTTTAAATAGGTTCTGTTATTGTCTACTTTATATCGGGTTTTTCTTCCATTTTCATCTGTTTTATATTCTGACTTATAAGCGATAATATTTTCAAACATATTCATAGGAGCAGGATCTAATGAACTTTCCACTCGACCAGCCTTCCCGACTACTAATTCTACTTCAGGTATTGACGTAACCGCCATATCTAATAACCTCAAACTCTCCTCATTCATTTGCATTCCTGAATGGGGCATGCTTGTGGGCATTAATAAAAATGAACCTTCATTCAAAGAGGGCATAAACTCCTGTCCAGTATTTACAAATACAGAATAGCCAGAATACAATATAATTCCAACCCCAACTAAAAATAAATACCTTGCTCTGATTAAAAATCGTAAAATTTGTTCATAAAACTGAATAATGAGATAGAATAGTCCTATCAAGACTCCGATAATTATGGAGACAAAAATAAAATTGATGATTATACTTTTGGTAACACCCAAAGGCATCCAAACTTTTGCTAACAACCAGGCCATTGTAAAGGCGTAAAGTATATTTTTAAAATACTTAAATTGAGTACTCCATGCTTCTGATTTTTTATCTTTTGTGTAGGTAGATATTAAACCAGTAATTCCAACAATTAAACCGAATCCTCCAAAAAATGAATATGGAGTTATTAATAAGATGACGGCAAGAATGACTAATGCAATATTAGAAAAATAGGAAGCTAACTTTCCTCTAGATTTCATTTTGAATAACATTTCAGCAAAGGGAGGAAGGATAGTAATAGCTATAATTACGGATGCTAATAAAGCAAACGATTTTGTAAAGGCTAATGGTCTAAATAATTTACCTTCTGAAGCTTGCATAGTGAAAACAGGTAGGAAACTGACAATTGTTGTCATTACAGCAGTTACTACTGCTGAAGCAACATCAACTGTAGCATTGTATATCGTTGTTTTCAAAGGTTGTTCTTCTGGAGCCATTTTTATTTGAGAAACCATACTTTCTATCAATACAATTCCCATATCGACCATGGTGCCGACAGCAATAGCTATTCCCGATAAGGCAACTATATTGGCATCAATTCCAAAATAGCGCATAGCTATAAAACACATTAATACTGCAACCGGTAGGGAGGCCGATATTAATAAAGAAGACTTTAAATTCAATAGCATTAATATAACCACAATAATGGTTATTATGATTTCTAGAGATAGGGCTTCCTCTAAGGTTCCAATAGTTTCATGAATCAAATCTGTCCTATCATAAAAAGGGATTATTTTTACTTGCGAAACTGTACCGTTTGCTAAAGTTTTAGAAGGTAAACCAGCAGATAGTTCTTTAATTTTAGATTTTACATTATTTATGACCTCCAGAGGGTTAGCTCCGTATCTAGCAACTACGACACCACCAACAGCTGCGGCTCCTGATTTATCTAATATACCTCTACGTGTAGCCGGTCCTAAATGAACTTTAGCAATATCACTTATTCGGATAGGTACATTGTTGACTACTTTTACAACGGCTTTTTCAATGTCTTCTACTTTTTTTACATAGCCTAATCCACGTACAAAATATTCAACTAAATTTATTTCTAAAGTTTGTGCTCCAATATCTAAATTACTTTCTTTTGTAGCTTTCATTACTTCTTGCAAAGTGATGCTATAAATTTTCATTTTTTCAGGGTTGACATCAACTTGGTATTCTTTTACAAATCCTCCAATTGAAGCAACTTCTGATACACCACTAGCTGATTGTAATCCGTATTTAACATAAAAATCTTGGATAGTTCTCAGTTCTTGTAAATCCCACCCGCCAGTAGCGTTACCCGTAGAGTCTTGCCCTTCTAACGTGTACCAATAAATTTGACCTAATGCAGTTGCATCTGGCCCTAATGAAGGTTGTGTACCTTCTGGTAGTATTCCTGCAGGTAATGAATTTAGTTTTTCAATTATTCTGCTTCTTGACCAGTAAAATTCAACGTCATCTTCAAAAATTAAATAAATAGATGAAAACCCAAACATGGAATTAGACCTTACACTTTTTATACCTGGAATTCCTAATAAAGAGGAGGTTAAAGGGTAGGTGATTTGATCTTCCACATCTTGAGGTGATCGTCCCATCCATTTAGTGAAAATAATTTGTTGATTCTCACCGATATCTGGTATGGCATCCACTGAGACCGGATCTCGTGGTAGTCCATCAATTTTATAATCAAATGGTGCTGTTACCAGTCCCCAACCAACAATAAGAAGTAAAAACAACCATGTAAATAGTTTGTTATTTAAAAAGAATTTTATTATTTTATTTAGCATTAGAATACGTTTAATTTAGAGATAATTAATATTGAACAATTTGTAAAACGCGATAGTGTTTATTTTGCCAATTTAATACTGAGTGTTAAGAGTACTATAATTAACACGCTTCTTCAAAGTGTAATTATTATACACAAAGAAATTACACCTTGTTTTTAGGTGAATTCTACAATTAAATTAAAAATACTTGATGTAATATAATTACATCATAGTAGCATAGGGGAGGGGAGTAGTCATCTATTGGATTAGCCTCTTTTGATGTGCTAAAATGGATAAGTTGATTGTAAACATAAGTAACAATAAATGATAAATCAATTGAATTTAACTGTAAAGTTGTAGAGGTAGAAAAATCATTTAATGACTGTAAACTAAAACTTTCGTTTTGGCAACACTTCCCTTTTTTTAGGTCATTTTCAGAGGAGTTATTTGAACAATGAGTCGCTTTTTTAGGTTGTGAACTTGAACAACAAGCATGTTTCTCTTGTTTTTGTTCATTTTTTTTCATCATTTCACATTCATCTGCTTTTCCATAAAGTCCGATACTTTCAATTTCATTTCCACAAAAGTGAACATCCATTGAAAACCCAATTGATGAAAATAACATCAAAAATGTTAAGAGTAAGGTACCAAGCCTATATGTGAAACTTTGTTTTTTCAAAATAAATAAATCTATTCTTAGTAAAGATACGAAAAAAAACAATTGCTTTAATTATAATTAAATATGACTTATTCACCTTATTAATATATTCTAACTAAATTTGAATTATAAAAGCAAATTACCATGATTATAGATTTTAGAAGTGATACAGTAACAAAACCAACTCCGGATATGTTAGATTTTATGTTTAATGCTGAGGTAGGAGATGATGTGTTCGGAGAAGATCCTTCAATTAATGAATTAGAACAATTAGGGGCTGATTTATTTGGGATGGAAGCAGGTTTATATTGTACATCTGGAACTCAAACTAATCAAATTGCAATTAATGTACATACAAGTCCAGGTGATGAAATTATTTGCCATGAAGAGGCGCATATCTATAGGTATGAAGGTGGTGGGATAGCAAGAAATTCGCAAGTATCTACGCGTTTTTTAAGAGGAAACTTTGGGAGGATTAATCCAGCTGAAATTGTTGATAATATTAACCCAGATAACCTTCATTACCCAGTAACGACTTTAGTAAGTATTGAAGATACATCAAACCGTGGTGGTGGAAAAGTTTACGATTTTAGCGATATTAAGAAAATCAGTAAAATCTGTAAGGAAAATAATTTGAAATTTCATTTAGATGGCGCTAGAGTATTTAATGCATTAGCCATTAATGGGATTGACTCTAAGGTGTATGGTAAGCAATTTGATTCAATTTCTATATGTTTGTCTAAAGGTTTAGGAGCACCAGTTGGTTCTTTATTGTTAGGTACAAAAGAATTTATTCATAAATCACGTAGAGTTAGAAAATATCTAGGTGGTGGAATGCGTCAAGCCGGTATTATTGCTGCTGGTGCTACTTATGCTCTAAAAAATAATGTAGATAGATTAAAAGATGACCACAGAAGAGCAAAGGAAATTGAAGCCATTTTAATAAGTCAGGATTGGATTAAAGAGGTGGTTCCTGTTGAAACTAACATTGTAGTAGGTATTTTAAAGAATCCAAAAGAGCAGCAAAAAATTATTGAAAATTTAAAATCAAAGGGAATTTTAATTGTAGATTTTGGATTAGGTAGGATTAGAATTACAACACATTTACACATTACTGATGAAGATGTAGCATATTTAAAAGCTAATCTTTAAACGTAATCTGATTTAAATCATTAGCTAGGTTGACAATTACTATAGTTTTTGCTAGTTTAATTTATTATCTTTGGTAGACACAAATACAAACGAGCTATGCAAAAATTACATATAAATGATAATAAAAAATTAAAGGAAATTAAGGGTGAGTTTAATTCACACTTTCCACATTTGAAAATTGAATTTTTTTCTGATGAACATGGTACAGGAGAAGGAAGTTTAAGAAAGGCCATGTATGATGACGATTTACTTTTAAAAGAAATAAGAAAAAATCATATGGATGGCGAGTTAAGTATAGATGGTCGTCAAAAAACAGCAACCTTTGAGTCTAGTTTTTTAGAACATTTTGGGGTTAATGTTCAGGTGTTTAGAAAGTCAGGACGAATTTGGTTGCAAACCATAATGACTGATGATTGGACACTTTCTGAACAGGAACACAAAGGAGAAGAGTACGATAAATAGGGAATTAGTATATTTGCAGTAATAAACTAGTCAATCCAATGAGTAAAAAAGCAAAAAACGGAGCTAATAAAAAATTACATAGTAAATTAATTAAGCAAAAAAAAGTACGTGAACAATCTGCTAAGGAGAAGCGCAAGGCTATAATGAGAGAAATGAATAAAAAAGC
>Ga0209292_1003993_pt1 | contig 15909 bp, 18 predicted proteins | sample GOMGulsemesocosm_2_FD_184634 | JGI IMG/M metagenome (GOLD analysis project Ga0209292, IMG submission 184634) | Methane-oxidizing microbial communities from mesocosms in the Gulf of Mexico - GOM9C Gulf of Mexico (SPAdes) (version 2) | ecosystem: Environmental > Aquatic > Marine > Cold seeps... | reverse complement strand
TCCATGGCTTAGTGACGGATGGTTTTACCGTTTTAACTTTCTAAAAAGCGATTGTTTGCATAAATGCTTAATAGATTAAAAGCCTAGCCCCTTTAGGTTGGGCTTTTTTATTTCATTAAGCCGCTATTTTTATATGTCTTTGGAGAGTGTGCCATGAGTCGTTATTTATCGTTTCACCAGGGGGAGCTTGCGGTTCAGGCCATGGCAAATGAGTCCGCTATTGCGCAACGAAATGGACGCGTTGTGAGTAATGAAATTTTGCCGGGTGCCATACCTTTTATCGCGCAACAAAATATGCTGGTGGTCAGCAGCATTGATGACACAGGCCGTCCCTGGTCTTCCGTTTTATTTGGTACACAGGGCTTTATTCAAGCAAATACGAGTGGCTCACTCATTTTAGATTTAACTAAAATGCAGGTGAATGATAATGACCCTCTTTGGCAGAATATCGCTCACAACAAGCAAGTGGGCGTATTAGCGATAGAGTTAAGTACTCGCAGACGCTTTCGTGTCAACGGTCGTATTGAGCCCATTAGTAAGGGCGCTTTCGATGGACCTTTACAGGGTCAACAGTTTGAAATTACGGTGCAACAGGCTTACCCAAATTGCCCTAAGTTCATTCAACGGCGTAATCTTAAAATAGATGAGAGTATTTTTACTGAAACCTTGCCAGCACCTGTTACTGGTTTTGATTTGACCCCAGAACATTTGCAGATCATTGAGCAAGCTGATTCGTTTTTTGTCAGTAGTTGCAGTCTTTTAAAAACCAATGAATCAAATGCGCAAGAGCACAGTCTTGATGCATCGCACCGAGGCGGTTTACCGGGTTTTATCAAGGTATTAGAAAATAACACATTATTGATTCCCGACTACCAAGGTAACAGCATGTTCAATACCTTGGGCAATATTCATCTGTATGCTAAAGCCGGCATTATTATCGTCGATTTTGACAATGCTCGCGTTTTACAGTTATCAGGTTCAGCTGAAATTTTATGGGATAAAGAAGACGAGACAAATCACTCCTCAGGCACAAAGAGATTTTGGAAGCTGTCCGTTGAAATATGGCAGGAAACCAAGATTCCAAAAGGCATCAACTGGCATTTTCAAGATTATTCGCCTCATAACCCCAGAGAGCGGAAGCTGAAAGAGGCGAGCTTAATAGGCAAAAATCCGAATGAAAAGATGTCGTTAAGTATTCAACAGGTGAAAGGTAAGAGCCCACGTATTAATCAATATCGATTGGTGGCTCAAGACGGTGCTTTGTTACCGGCTTTTGACGCCGGTGCTCATTTACCCATCGAAGTGACACTCGACAATGGTAAAACGGTATTACGCCATTATTCGATTCTATCGTCACCTCACGACAATCGATTTTATGATATTGCGGTTCAGCAAGAAGTGCAGGGCCGTGGCGGCTCAAAAGCCATTCATAACAACCTTGTTTTAGGGTCTAAGATTCACGCCTTTCCGCCTAAAAATGCGTTCCCGTTAATGCAAGATGACAAGCATAAAATACTCATCGCAGGGGGGATTGGTATCACGCCAATTTTAGCTATGTTAGGTGAACTGTCAGATGCGAATGCCTCCTTTGAAATTCACTATAGCGCGAAATCTGAAGCGGATCTGGCTTATAAAGACGAGGTTTTAAAACTGGCAGGTGCAGGGGCTTTTTTCTATACCAGTAAAGCCGGTCAAGAAAGAGAAGCTAACCGATTAGATCTCACTGAACTGATAGAAAACAGCAAAGCCGATAGTCATGTGTATATGTGCGGGCCGTTAGGCATGATTTTGCAGGTGCGTGAATTAGCGCAAAACAAGGGTTGGTCTGAGAGTCGCATTCATTTTGAAAGTTTTGGTGCTGCCAGCCTTCCCGATGACAAACCCATTGAAGTTCGCCTTAAAAAATCGAATCAGGTGATTATAGTTGACCCTAAACAAAGCATTCTAGATGCATTAAGTGATAATGATGTGTCAGTCCCTTTTGATTGCAAGCGCGGTGAATGCGGGCTATGTGCCACTCGAATAGTAGCAGGAGAGGCAGAGCATAGGGATGTTTATCTCACCAAGGCTGAGCAAAAAAATCAAATGTGCATTTGTGTTTCCCGAGCAAAGGGTGACTCCCTGACATTAGATTTATAGCCCTCACATTGATAGGCATGATGGCTTAAATACAAGCAAAGGATAGAAGATGAAAAGAGTCTTATTGTTAATCGCTCAAGGGGTAGAACCCTTAGAGATGTCAGCCATTACCGATGTCCTCGGTTGGGCAAATTTGATCGGTGATGACGAAGTACGGGTTTTAGATGCGGGCTTTCAAAAGGAAATCAAAACCACCTTTGGTCTTAATCTAAGTCTAAATCATACGGTTAAAAATTTAGACCTTAATGGCTTTGACGCCTTGGCGATTCCTGGCGGTTTTGAGCCAGCGGGGTTTTATGAGGATGCCTTGAGTGAACCGTTTTTACAGGTAATACGCCATTTTCATCAAGCTCAAAAGCCCATAGCCAGTGTCTGTGTTTCGTCGTTAGCACTTGGTGCAGCCGGTGTGCTTGAAGGCAAGCGGGCGACTGTTTATCATCAAAAAAATGGCATTCGTAAACAACAATTAGAAAACAGCGGTGCCATCTTTGTCGATCAAGCTCTGGTATGTGATAACAATATAATCACCTCAACAGGCCCTGGCACCGCGATTGAGGTAGCTTTTGCTTTGCTGGCTAGAATCACAAGCATTGAAAATGCTAATAAAGTGCGAGAGAAAATGCGAGTTGCCAAGCTTGATTCGACTTGGTTACTTATGCCGCAAGTATCCTAAACTTAGAGTTATTAAATTAATGCCATAAAAAAGACGCTAAAGGTTAAACCTGAAGCGTTTTTTTTATGGCTATCTCGTTAGTTCAGTTCGCTACTTTGCCGCTAAAATATTGGCCATTTTGATGTCTGGTGCTTGTGCTAGTAGTTCATCCGCCTGTGATAAGAGCGCAGCTGCTATCTTGCCATTAAGGTGAGCTTGCCTGCCTTCCTCATGGGCAAAGGTGTCGAAGATGGCAAACTGAGTCTCACTGAGCTGTACCGCATACCAGTTTAAGGTTTGCTCTTCTTCATTAGCCAGTGCGATGGCGCTGGTTAAAAGCTCACTTACTTGAGTGACTTTCTCTGGTTTTGCTTCAATAAGTGCCAGTATTGCTAATGATGCATTTGTCATTATGTTCCTACTTTTCTGGTTTGTTTAAGATTTATACATGTTAATACCATCCTTGTTTTGTTAATGAGTGGCGAAAAAGACAAAGATCATTCATTATTCGCCATAATTTATATTCAATCGTTTTATCTTGAGAGGCACTTATGGCACGGATTGTTGTGCTTGCATTAGATCAGGCGTTGCCGTCTGCATTAACCGGCATTCAAGATCTATTTTATCTTGCAGGGATGAAATTACCTGAGGGACAAACGCATAGTTATGCGAGTGATAAAATGCTGTGGTCACCTGACATTATAGTTGCCAGTTTTGATGGTAAACCCATAAAAGATGGCCAAGGTCGTTCATATTCGGTGGATATGAGTCTATTGGAGATCGAAGAATGTGATGCCGTACTCATCCCAGGTTTTGTCCCTAATCAAGTTTCACAGCCGCCTGTAAATTTGTTAGATGACAGCGCAAAAGCTTGGCTTAAAAAACAATGCCATCAAGGTGCGATTATAGGGGGATCTTGCAGTGGTGTATTAGCCATTGGGGAAGCGGGCTTGTTAGATAATCGGCGCTGTACCATTACTTGGTGGTTACATGATGAACTTAAAATGAGAAATCCCAAAGCCAAGCCACTATGGGCCAGTGAGTTAGTGCTAGATCACACTATTTGTACGGCTGGAGGGCCTTTGTCTTGGGTGGATATCACCTTACAGATAGTGAAAATGCTAGCGGGGGAAACGCTAGCCCAAAAAATGGCTGATTTTGCCATACTTGATACTCAGCCCAGGTCTCAACATTTTAGTGTACCAAGGGGCTATAAAATCACTAAGCCTGTGTTTGTATCGCAAGTGGAATTGGCCATTCGACAAGGTTATGGCGAGCGCATGTCGACCAGACAGCTTGCCCTTGTCATGTCAGTGTCTGAACGTACCTTACACCGAAAAATTAAAGACCTTACTGGCTTAGCACCGAAACATTTTATCGATCAAGTACGGATTGAATATGCCTGTACCTTATTGGCAAATGATAATATCAGTATTAGCGCAGTCGCCCTGACGTTAGGTTATTCTGATGATGCTGTGTTTAGGCGAGTATTTAAATTAACCATGGGAATGACGCCAAGCCAATATAAACAAAGTTTGAAGCCAGCTTGATATTAGTTTGATTAATAAAGCGTAATTTAACAGTATGCTTATAGTGTATTTAATATCCATGTTTTATAATTTTTTAAAATAAGTTCACTAATTGATCAGACACTTTATTGACTCTCATATTTCTATACATTAAAAGGACATTGATAATGCAAACGGTTCAAAAAGCGGGTGGTATTGCCTCACTGTTTCAGGCCATGATTTATATTTCTGCTTTTATTTTTTTTGGTGCATTCTGGCAATATCCTGTGGCTATGGATGCGGCGACTAAATTAGCTTATTTAGTGGATAATCAACTTATTTTATCTGTTGTGTATTTGATTATGTATGTGTTATTTGGTGTGCTGCTTGCCATTTTAGTGATGGCACTTCATACCAGACTTAAAGAAAAGTCCCCCGTACTTTCTCAACTCGCGGCTATTTTTGGTGTGGTTTGGGTTGGTTTAGTCATTGCCAGTGGTATGCTGATAAATATCGGTCTAGGTGCCGTGGTTGCCACATCTAACCCTGAAAGTGCCATGGCCACATGGAGCACCATTAAGCTTATTGTTGAAGGTATTGGTGGCGGTAATGAAGTTGTGGGTGGTTTATGGGTGTTGTTATTAAGTGTGGCGGCATTAAAAGGAAGTCAGTTTAGTAAGTCGTTAAATTATTTAGGCTTATTGGTTGGTACTGCGGGTATTTTGACTATTTACCCTGCTGAGGTCTTTACAGAAATCTTTGGCCTAAGTCAGATACTTTGGTTTTTGGGTTTGGGTATTACTTTGTTATTAACAAAAGACAATGAGCCACTCGATGACAAAGTTTCTCTTGCTATAAAAAGTTAAGAAAGTAGCCGCCTTAGTTTAGGGTCATCGACTTTAATGCATAAGTTTTAATGCATCGGCTTTTTAGTTGGCACAAACCAAAGCTCTTTTCTATCTAGAGGTGTGTTATCAGGTAGGAAAGGGTTTTCTAGTCGAATGAGACGCCTCTCATCTAGGCGTGATTGTTTAATCGACGAGTTATTGTATTTTAAAAAAATACGATCAAATGAACCGTCTTTAATCATACGTTCTAATCCAGTCTCAATTCTCATCGCAAGTTTTTCATTACCTTTAGAGGTAAAAAAGTAATAGGGCCAAGGGTAATAAAGCACGATACTTTCTTCGATAGAAAGGGAAGGGTTAGCCTCTGTGTAAATCGCCATTTCATTAAAAATTTCGCTTATTCCCCTAGGGAATAAATTAAACCGATTGGGTCCAATCAAGCCAAATAAAGACTCATAGGGTGCCTGGCCGACTATGATATCGTTGTGTTTGTATATGTTGATATCACCCCAGCCAATACCTTGGCCTATGCGGAATTGTCTAAGATCATTAAGGTCATTTACCTTGTTAAAATTTGCTTGCTCACTTTTATGGATGAAACTGATTCTATAACCCAGAATACCTTTACGTAACGGGATTCGAATCGGGATAAGTTTTTGCTCTTTTTTGGGGGAGGTCGAGCTCCAAATAACATCAATAATTTTGCCTTTTTTAACTTCTTGGAGCAGCCTTGATTCTGTCATTGAAAGGCTAGAGGGTATAAGCTCAAACTCACCAAAATCCTCCTGTGTTTTATCTAAAGCGAGTTCTAAAATTTCAAACAAGTCATTAAAGCGCGCCGCGTGCACGTCTGTGACCGAGGGATGGATAACCCTTTGCATTGCCTGACAGCTCATTGCCAGTAATAAAAGTGATAGAAGAGTTGCAATTTTGCCCATACTTAGCGCTTCACCTTTTTGATTTATTGCTTATAAACTGGGTGCTTTATTTCATTTCAACATCTAAATCATAGTACAGCTTTGATCAGTAACGGCTTAAATAGGATAGGTATAATTATTCGCAATTCACATTTATTTCATTAGTTTTGTAAAAGTGAATATAGGCTCATGTATTAGATATTACGGGATTAACCCAATGTGCGGCTTTAACATTATTCCCATAACTAAGATGGTGTTTAATTTAGGTGGGATGTTTTACAATTTGCCTTATATTAGATCCCAATTTAGCAATGGAGTTGTTTTGAGTAAAACGAAAGTAAAAGTGGTACGCAAGCCTGTTCAATCGAGAGGTATTGCTCGCTTTGAAAAAATCTTATCTGTGGCTAAGTCCTTGATCGCAGAGCAAGGTATGCAAGAAACAACCGCGTATAAAATTGCTGAATATGCTGAATTGCCGGCTGCTTCAATATACCAATACTTTCCCACACGAGAGCTGATTTTTGAGACTTTGGCAGAGCGTCAATTTGAAGTTTTTATGGATGACTTTCAAGCTCGCTTTAAAAATAAAAAATTCACCGCTTGGCAACAAATGGCTGAAACCTTAGTTTTAGCAAGTTATGAGTTTTATAGTTTAGATAAGACCAATGCCCGTTTGTTTTTAGGCGTAGATGCCATCATGGTTGTACGTAAAGGCGCCGCTTCTCGTTTAAGTCGTTTTGCTATTTGGTTTTGTGCTCAAATGGAAGAGCAGTTTTGCGTGGATGCCACGCCCTTGAGAGAACCCATTGCGATTTCGATTAATCTTATTGATGGTGCTTTTATACGTAGTTTATCCCTTCACGAGGAGATTCAAGCCCAATATCATGATGAAGCTCTAAAAGCCGTTTTAGGCTACCTATCTAGTCATTTACCACCCTCTTTAAGCGTTAAATAAGCGCTCGAAATTCGTTCATATTAAATCCCTTAAATAAATAGGCATGACTTTCAGGAGTCGCGCCTACTTGACCCTTATTTTAAAAGATGATAAAAATCACTTTTCAAAACATGATAAATATTATGTTTAGCTATATTCATAAATTAGGAGAGTAAAGTGATCAGAGTTTTAGTAGTTCAAAATGATCCTTTGGCCCCATCGGGTCACTTTGGTTATTCGTTAGTTGAGGCCGGGGCCGAATTAACAACACTGCATGTTTACCAAGAAGAAGAGCGTGTCGAAATAAATGTTCAAGACTATCAAGGGCTAGTTGTATTAGGTGGAAGGATTAATGCGTTTGATGAAGAGCAACAGCCTTTAACTAACTATGTCATTCAAACTATTCAAGCATTTCATCATCAACAAAAACCGACGTTTGGTATTTGTCTGGGAGCACAGTTTTTAGCGAAAGCCTTAAATACAGGTTTTCGTTCAAATAATGGTTGGGAAGTGGGTTTTACAGAGTTAAGAAAAACCTTAGCAGGCAGTCAGGACACAGTATTCTCCACGATAAATGATCAATGCCGACTTTTTGAAATGCATGAAGACAGTTTTTTCTTGCCTGAAAACAGCGAGCTATTGATGTCTGGCACAGAGTGTACAAATCAAGCGTTTAAGGTCGATGATTATCATTATGGTGTGCAGTTTCATCCAGAAGCAACCTCAGTAATTGTGAAAAATTGGGTCGAATACATTCGTAGCAAACCGAATGACCAAGGGCAGGACATGGCAAAACAAATGCTCACTATGCAGCCTGAGGACTTTCAAAAACAAAAAGAAACCTGTCAAAAACTGGCTGTTAACTGGTTAGCGCTTGTAAAAGTACAGTCCCTTTCGGGTGCTTCTTTATAAGGTGAATGCCACTTTTTTTGACAATACATCTTATGAAAATAATAACCGGGCAACCAAATTAATGCCTAATACAAACGCAAGTTGAGACTTTTTATGACAACAATAATTAATAATATCAACATGATCATTTGGCCCTATATTCTGACTTATGGGCTGTTAGCGGTCGGACTTTTTTTTACAATCAAATTCAAATTTATCCAATTTACGCACTTTAAAGAGATGTTACGGGTTTTACTCTCACCTAAAAATAGTGACAGCGCAGGCATAAGCCCTTTTCAAGCTCTTAGTATTAGTCTTGCTTCTCGTGTTGGGACTGGGAATATAGCTGGGGTTGCTGTGGCGTTATACCTTGGAGGGCCTGGTGCCATCTTTTGGATGTGGGTGGTTGCCTTATTAGGGATGGCAACAGCCTATTCAGAAAGTACATTAGCTCAGCTTTACAAAACCAAAGATAAAAGCGGCCAATATAAAGGTGGTCCGGCTTTTTACATTTCAAAAGGCTTAGGCCTGCCTTGGTTAGCGAAGTTATTTACCGTTTTATTTTTGTTTATGGCCTTGGTGTTTTCAGCACTTCAATCAAATTCGATTGCCAGCGCAATGAGTGGCGCATTTGGCTTGCCTAATCTAGTGACAGGTATTGCTATCGTCGTTTGTGTTTCCATGATCATCTATGGGGGAATACAGCGTATCGCCGCTGTGGCTGAGCGCCTTGTTCCTTTTATGGCGGCGGCTTATTTGTTATTGGCGTTATTTATCATTACCAGCAATATAGGTGAAGTACCGGCCTTGTTAGGGTCTATTTTTAGCCATGCATTTGGTCTTAATGAAGCGGTGGCAGGCACCACAGGTGGTGTTATTGCTGCCATGATGAATGGTGTGCGCCGAGGTTTATTCTCGAACGAAGCGGGAATGGGAACTGCACCTCATGTTGCTGCGATTGCCATGGCAAACCCTCATCACCCATCAAGCCAAGGTTTTGTTCAAGCGCTCAGTGTTTTTATCGATACGATTGTGATTTGTACGGCAACGGCCGTGATGATTTTGCTGTCTGATGCATTAGAGCCAGGTTCTGGCATTACTGGTATTGAGCTAACACAAAAAGCGATTACTGAGCATATTGGTGCAGCAGGGTCTTATTTTATCGCTTTTTGTATTTTGTTATTCGCTTTCACGACTATCTTAGGGATTTATAGCTTTATTGAAATTTCGATTTCCTATTTGATCGATAGTAAGACGGTGTTAGCGGTATTCAAGCTGATATTTTTGGCCATTACTTTCTGGGGAACCCTGCAAACTGTGTCTCTGGTATTTAATATGGCTGACGCTTTCATGGGCATTATTGCTTTGATCAATCTTATTGTGATTGTTTTGTTATCAGGGACAGTGAAAAAACTTACTCTGGATTACACGGCGCAAAGGAAAACGGGTATTCCTAAATTTGATATAAATGATTACCCTGAACTTGAAGAGAAAATCGATAAAAGAATATGGGGAAAAGATAAATAACCCTTTCTTATTGATCAGAAGGGAGGCTTATAGGAGCCTCCTTTCTTTATGGAGCGTTATTTTAGTTAGGCACAAACCATAACTCTTTTCGATCTAATGGTGTTTTGTCCGGTAGAAAAGGGTTCTCTAATGGAATCAGGTGTCGCTCATTCAGTCTGGCTTTGTGAATAGCATCTTGGTTGTATTTCATAAAGATGCTCTCGAAGGTGCCATCTTTGATCATCATCTCTAACCCTATTTCAATGCGATTAGCGAGCTTCTCATTATTCTTAGAAGTGAAAAAGTAATAGGGCCAAGGGTAATAGAGCATCAAGTTGTCTTCAATTTTTAGTGAGGGATTGTCCTTGCCATATACCGCTAACTCAGTAAAAATCTCACTGATTCCTCTGGGGAATAAATCAAAGCGTCTGGGTCCAATCATCTTAAATAGGGATTGATATGGCGCTTGCTCAACAATAATGCCACTGTGCTTATAGAGGGCTACATCTCCCCATCCAATGCCTTGACCAATACGAAACTGCCTTAGCTCATCAAGGTTTTTGATCGTGTCGAAACTAAATTGATTATGCTTATGGATGAAGCTAATTCGGTAGCCCAAAATACCTTTACGTAATGGAATACGAATGGGTCTTAAAGCCTGTTCTTTTTGAGGGGAGGTTGAGCTCCAAATAATATCTATTAGCCTACCTGTTTCAACCTCTTGTAATAAGCGAGATTCTGTCATGGAGACGGATGTGGGGATAAGTACATAGTCGCCAAATTCAGTGACTGTTTTTTGCAGGGCGATTCCAAGTATTTCAAAAAGGTCATCAAAGCGCGTGGCTTGTTCTTCTGTCATAGCAGGGAAGATGATGCGTTCTACTGCTTGAGCATTAATATTGAAGAATAATAGTGATAATACAAATAGTATCTTGCCCATTTTTTGATCCTAAACCATTGAAAAGGCTTGTATTACAACAGCTCAAATCAATATCACGTTAAGGTCGTCAAAAATATAAAAACCATCATCTTCAAAAACCTGATTAAGGCGATTTAGGGGCACTTTTATAGCAAGAAAGTGGTCTTGAACCTTTATGTTTCATGGGGTTGAACTTGTCTAAAAGACTCCAAATCGGTAACTAAATTGTAGTTCAGTTTTATTAAGTTGAAGTTTATATAAAGACTGATTGCTAATACCTTCTCTATTTTAAATGCTGAACCCTCATCAAAAAAAGCGCTAACGTTTCTACTTACAGGCTATTCACTTTTTGTCTTTAACGAATTTTTCACTGCAAAAGCAATTTCATCTGCTAACCCAGGGTCTTTAACCGCTCGAGCCAAGGTCACACCGCCAATAATCATGGATAAGGTGGCCCATGTCTCACTATCAATTTTTTGCTTTTCTCCCTGGGGCGCTTTCATGTCAGCTCCTTCTTTATGAGACATACTGACCGCGGCTTTTAATAATTCTTGCTGGAATAGAGCACGAGTTTCGTCATCTGAGCGAACGACTTCTGGGGTGAGGCTTTGTAGTGCACAGCTATCGCTTAAATCAGTACGGCGCTTTTCATCTAGGTAAAATGCGACAAAGGCGTCTAACCAATCATCTCCATTTTCTTGTTGGAATTTCTGTATCGCCTGATCAAATTGAGAAACGCCTTCAGTAACAATTTCTCGAAAAGCACCTGATTTAGAGCCGAAATGCGCATAAAAAGCGCCAGATGTGACTCCCGCTTCATTTGCAAGGCTGTTTACCCCAGCGCCATTATAACCATGTTGGCGAAAGGTTTTGTGCATGGATTCTAAGATTCTTTGATGGGTTTGTTGTTTTTTATTAGCCATTGAATAGGGTCACTCCGCGAAAGAAAAACGAGTATAACATTTTAAAATATAACGATCGCTATTTTATTTGTTGACAATGTAGTGACCACTATATTAATTTATATAGCGATCGCTATATTTAATAAATAACTACTTTTTTGGAGAAAAACTATGCCACTTACATTGACGCTTACCGAAGGTGTTTTACCACTTGGATCAGAAAAAACGGCTGTTGCACAAATTACTGATGCCATGCTGAAATGGCACGGACTCACTGATAATAAAGTGATGAAAGCCAACATTACTGCCACGCTTCATGTCTTACCTAAAAGCTCGACCTTCGCAGGAGGAGAAGAAATATCAGGCGCTTGGATTGAATGGAAGGTGCCTTCATTTGCTTTTAATGACCGAGATATTCAAGTGGGTTTTGGCAAAGAGGCCACACAAATAATCCATGATCTATCAGGTTTTAAACAACCTATCGAAAATATCTATATCAATGTGGTTCATGCTGTGGATGGACTTTGGAATTTTAATGGTGAGCCTATGTCAAATGCTGAGATAGGCGCTGCAATTTCTAGTTAACACCCTCGATAAGGCTAAACCAAGGTTTAGCCTTATTTTTTATCAATGTTTACAAGCATGTTTTAAAACGGCAAAGGTGAAATTGATGATGGATAAAGCTACACCAAGACTTCTACATACCATGTTACGTATTAGTGATATGGCGAACTCAACTCACTTTTATACCCAAGCTTTAGGGATGACGTTGCTGAGGGTATTAGAGCAACCGAGTGAAAAGTATACGCTGCTATTTTTTGGATATGAGGATGAATCAAACACAGCTGTGATTGAGTTAACTTACAATTATGGCAAGTTAGATTATGAACTAGGGAATGGCTTTGGTCATATCGCGATTGGCGTTAGCAGCATTAAAACAACCATTAACCGTATTAAACGCTTAGGTTATGCTATCGATCTTGAACCTAAAAAGCTTAAAGGTAGCAATGAAATTATTGCGTTTATATCGGACCCTGATGGTTATAAAATTGAATTGATTGAGCACAGGGGGAAGTATTGATTGCTTATTTGTTAGTGGTTAATGATGGGGCTTAAGGATGCTTTGTTGCGTCTTTGTGTATTAATAGATGGTGTTTAAATGCTTATAATCAGTCAAATGTACGGCAAACAGAAAGTAATCTCTGTTTGCCGAATTGACTGCTTTAGACTTGAATTGCGGTTTGCAATTGGTCTAATACCGCATTTTGATCGAAGTCTTCTAGGGACATTTGAGCAGCTTCAACTTGGTGCCAAAGTCCTTCGTAGAGGAATTCATAATTACACACACCCGATTGCCAGTCTTTTTCAACAGAGGCACGAAACTTTAAGTTCTCGACAAGCTGTGGCACACCCTGAATTAAAATGTGTGTAGGACCTTTCCCTTCCCCAATTAATAAAATATGGGTCGATGACATAGTCGCCATATAAGACCAGGTGCCATGAACATTAGAGACAACATTTGGTGGTGGGCTAACCGCTTGTGTGACATGGGCAATACCACTGATTGTTTTCGCCGGAGCATTTACCAGAAGGCGTAGATTCATCACAGGGGCGCCTAACAATGGCTGCCCAGCAACTTCTGGTTGAATAAGAAAATTTACCGGGAATAGGCCAATATTTGTTACAGACATAATAACTCCATTTAATCATGTTTTTAGAAAAATTAGTGTGCTAAATATCGTTACAAGTTTAAGGCTAAGTAACGATCACAGGGCTAAAACTAGTTACTATTTTCAATTTGATTATTACGAGATATTACGATCGATTTCTGGGCTGAGGTTCATATTTGAAAAGGTTTTATTGAGCCCTTTAATTTGAATCGTTAGTTTGATATGGGGCTAATATAATCGCTTATTTAATAAAACTGTTTTCGTTTAACTATGAAAAAGTAACCCAAATATAAAACTAAAATCTTCTTTAGCTGACTCAAGGTTATTAAAATGCCGCTCCTTGAAGCGGTATTTTTGTACCTGTGATTTGTGACAAGGGGAGTGGTAATGAGTGTTGGCTATCTCGTTTTATAAGTGTCTTATAAGTTGGTTTTATGTCGTCGTGACGTGACGTCACGAGGCTGAGATTAGGTCGCATTGTTAGTGGATAAATAGAGAAAAAACAATGACTTACAGAGCTTATGCATTGAACCAAATTCAAAACGCTGTAGAATCATTTAGTAATATCAAGGAAGGTAACTATCAATAACCCCTTCCTTTTTTATTTCGATTAAAGCGTTAATTAAATCAAGCATGGCATATGGAGATCAAATGGAACATTCGGCTTTTGAAACAGCAGTGATAAAAGCAAAAGAAACGCAAGACTTCTCACCTGTTTGGAACTCTTTTGTAAATACTCATTTTTTTGTACAGATTCTTCAAAAAAATAGCGGTGAAAAGGTAACAGACTTTCGTTTTATCGTTAGGCAAAGTCCAGAAACTCGCAACGAACCAACGATTTTTGTTACTGAAGTATTAGAGCGCTTAAGGAGTGAGGGTGAAGGTAAAGCTATAAGGATGACAGGAGCCGAATTGATAAATAAATTGAATCCAAATGTTGGGATAACGACCATTATTCATGATGGTGGCTTTACTTTACCAAGTGGTCTCGTTGGATGGCTTCGTGAGAGCATGCAAACAGTAGAGTAAAAATGTACCGCTCTTGTAGCGGTTTTTTTGTGCCCATTATTTAGTGAAAAGAGTGCGCGATGCTATCAGTAGGTTTTAGATCATGATGTCCTGCTGGGCTCTTCTCAATGATAGAGATAGAAGGCCGAGGGCACGGGGTGCAGGGTTGCTTTATTTGAGTCTACTATTTTTTGAAAACACTGATTTATGCGCTTTGTTATCGAGCCAAATTCAAAATAATGTTAAAACAAACATTAATGAATTTGGCTCCGCAATAAATCGGTTAATTCGAGGCTCTAAAAGATAGGTTTAAAAGTGGTACCTACCTCCAATTGACATATTTGTTATTGGGTCCATGCTCGGGTCTACATCAAAACGCTGATACGCTAAAACAAGGCTAAATTTTTCGTTAATATTGGTCGATATACCAATACCCATACTAGTATCAGTACTATTACTACCAGCTACCTCTCCAGAACCTGCTTGGTCAATACTACCATCCCAAATGTATTTACCGATTTTAGCAAATACTTCAACGTCATCATTCACAGGAATAATACCAACAAACGAAAAATTAATACCCGTATACCCAACCGTTAACATGGGAGATGAATTACCCTCAAACTCACCGAGATCGACATAAGATGCTTCAAAGGCATAGTTTGTGTGTGCCCTATAACCAACTGTAAGTTCGATTGAAGTGCCATCATCATAACCTGATAGATCAATGTCGCTTTGACCCATAGCGCCACTGATATATAAGTCTTCTGCGCAAGCGAATGAAGATAGGCATGCAATAGATGACGCGATTAAAAATTCTTTTAACATTTTAATTCCCTGTTTTTGGATAATTGTAAAATTTGATTTTACAGTTGAATCTCTGTTTGTAAGGTTTGAAAATACATTATCAGAATAAGCGACATGACTAATACTTAAAGGTGACCTACCTTACAAAAAAGCAACATAAAGTTAATCATATATAACTATTGTGAAAACCTCTTTTGTAAGAGAGCTGTTTTTTTGTGCCTGCGATTCGTGAAAGGGGCGCGGAGGTGTGTGTTGGCTTGAAGTGACCCACTTAGTAGCGGTTTTTTATTTTGTCTGCGATTTTCTTAGATAGTTCAACCTTTTACCATTAACCCTCTACAAAACTAAGCCAATGCTTTTCAGTCAAAATGAAAAGCGGGTGACTACCATCTCGTAATTCAACTGTTCTCTGTATCTTCCTGCCAAAGCTGGTGTGTTTCCAATCAGGTTAAACCTGAGATCCTATGATCACGTAATCAATCGATTAGGGCCATTGTTTAAGGTACACAGTCAGTAAGGCGTGAAAGTAGAGCAGTTTGACGTGGTTAAAAACTCCCTGATACTGTCAATACCACAAGAGCTTAGGGGCGATGGTTAGCCGTTACCCTCATTGTTTGGGAGCGATATTATGACAATATCGCCCTTGTTATGATTCAAGGGCTGTTAGATGAAATCGACTCGCTATTTGAGTCTTGGCATTGAGTATTTTAGTCCCTGGTTTTGAGTCTTTTATCTATCAATAAGCGCGCTAAACTTCTTCCTCTAAATCTCTAATCGCTTCCTCTTCTTGCACGTAAAAATGCAAATTCTCTCTCGCATCTTTTAATAGGATGGCGCGTTTAAACAGCTTCTGATGCAGTTTCTTTTGAAACAGGCTTTCTTTGTCGAGGGCGGCGGCTAAAGCGGCTTCGTTTTCAAAATAGCAGCGGACATCCAAGCTTGATGGAAAGTTGCTGAAATCCACATCATAAACAATGCCGATAAAACCTCTGCTCTTATCTTCAATACTCGATGCGCCCACCATTGAAAAGATAAGAGCTTCGACTTCATCTATAGCCGCGATGAGTTTTGCATTGAGTTTTTGAGTCACTTTTGAATTTTTCATAGGCGCCTTATTTTTTGCAGTGTTTAAAAAGTGGAAACTATTGTATCAGTCTTCTTTTTAGAATAAAGCGACGGCTAAGTAAAGGCTAAAATAATGGGATTAA
>Ga0209292_1003982_pt1 | contig 15927 bp, 11 predicted proteins | sample GOMGulsemesocosm_2_FD_184634 | JGI IMG/M metagenome (GOLD analysis project Ga0209292, IMG submission 184634) | Methane-oxidizing microbial communities from mesocosms in the Gulf of Mexico - GOM9C Gulf of Mexico (SPAdes) (version 2) | ecosystem: Environmental > Aquatic > Marine > Cold seeps... | reverse complement strand
TTGCCATTTTTTTTTGGAAGATGAAATTGAATTTGACATTCACCCAAAACAAATTAATTCCTTGGAAGATTTTGAATTCCTTGAAAAATTCATGAATGACGTAAGTAAATCACTTGACAATCAAGTAACACTTACATACGAAAATGATTCAAAATTCCCATTAATGAAAATTGATGTAAATAGAGACATATATCGCATTTTAACTGAGGAAGAAGCTAAAGAATATTGGGGAGATCCAAATTCGTTTATTAGCAAGATGAGATTATTCAAGATAAAAACGGAAATGAAATTAACGCTAAACAGATTTAAGGAAAAGTTATTGAAAAGTGCAAATGAAGGACATAAATCAACAAAAAAAGACGAAAACGTGTGGTAACACGGTATATGAAATCACAGCACCCTGCGGGATGCTCCGCTTCATATATTAACGTTGTAACAAATTAACTGAAATTCGATGAAAAGATTTAGCTTACTATTTTTAGGATTAATCCTATCCTTAACTTCTTACAGTCAGAAAAGTAAAAAATTTAAAGTAGGATCTCAACTGACACAAAATAACATTTCAAATGAACTGAAAGAGTCAGATTCGATTTTATTTATTCTTAATGTAAAAGGATGCCAAGCAAATTTTTATAATGATTTAAGAAAAAAAATTGAAAGAAGGTTTAAAAAATCTAACAAGAAAATTGGATTTAACTTTGATATTAATACAAATAGAGAAATAGATAAAATTCCAACAAAAGTAAATTCATTTAAAGATTATGATTTAATCTGCCAGATAGTAATTATGAATTTTAGGGGATGGGATAATAATTTACTTGAAAAAAGAAAACAGAATTATGATTTAGTTTTAAATATTAAGAATTCTGATTCTAATTTGACTCAAGAATTTGCTACAATAAATGTTAATAGTTACTGGACTATTGCAACTCAAAACAGAAATTCAAGTAAATTGATTTACAACTTATTTAAAAATTAAACTTGTTACAATAATGGCTAAAAAAATGCTAAATATTACTCTAGGAATATAGGGGTCAAAACACCAGCAATGCTTCTATGCGTTTAAATAGGAGAAATTACAGGAAGCATTCCACTGAATATTCATATGATTTATGATCCTTCACATGTAGAAAAGGTCTTAGATGAATTAATCAAATCACAGCTAAATACTTATAAATAGATGCTTTTATTTAACTAAATAATGAACTGTCTAACATTCACGAAACGATTTACTGCCACCGAAAAATCTACGCTTTTTCAGTTAAAGATTGCCTTTTTAGTTGTAATAGATTTTCTTTTATAAGTTTAAATTCCTGTGCCGTAAAGTTAAAAAATGAAACCGTTTTTTTTAAAGTGCTAAAAATCTCATGTGTATGCTTACTGTTTTTATTTACCTGTTGATCAATCATTTTCGCATTGACCACTTGATTAGGTTTGTTGGTGAGAATTGCGGTATCTATGTGAATTCCTTGGCTTACGAGATTTTTTATATAGCAAGAAAAAAGCATTCTATCTTTATCTGATAAACGGAATGTTGCCGTTGAAACATCAATGATGAACTTGAAATCGGATCCGAATGCAGGATCATTTAAAATAAGTTCTTTGGTGTCCATGACTTCTTTTAAGGAAATATTTCCTGCATAAAACTGTATAACAAGTTTTAAAGACGGTATGATATGATAATGATACTGCATTGAAACAATTACAAGAAGAGGGGTGACCTATTTTTTTACCAATATAGATTAATTTACTGGATCAAAAATGTGGTTTTCTGTAGTTTTAGAGCATAAAACTACAGAAAACCAAAGGTTGTCAAAAGACGTAATATAAACTTAGATTCGATTAAAGTACGTTTTTTATCCAGCCACCATCTACAGCTAAAGAGGAGCCCGTAATATAACTGGCGCGTGCACTCGCCATAAAAACAACGGCCGCCGCAAATTCCTCAGGGTTTCCAAAACGTTGCAATGGAATTTCCTTAGTCAGCGCATTCATAGAAGGATTATTTTCCAATAAGTTTATTAAACGATTGGTTTTTGTATAACCTGGCATGATATTATTAACCGTGATATTGTGTTTTCCTAAATCGTTTGCAAGGGTTTTCATCAATCCCACGACTGCAGCTCGCATGGAATTTGATAAAATCAGCGTATCTATAGGTTGTTTTACGGAAACAGAGGTGATGGTAATAATTCGTCCCCAGCCATTCTTTTTCATTCCAGGAAGAACGCCTTGTATTAAGGAGACGGTACTACCTAAAAGTGATTCGTAGGTATCGTTCCACTGTTCCATAGAAAAATCATCAAATTTTCCTGCTGGTGGACCACCAGTATTGGTGACTAAAATATCAATGTGTCCGTAGGTATCAATAATTGTTTTTAAAATATGTTTGCGATCGGCTTCGATGGATAAATCACCTGTAACTGTCAAAACATTCCCATTCCCTACCTGTACGATGTCTCGTTTTGCCGTTTCAAGGCGTTCGCTATTCCTACCACAAATAGCCACTGTAGCGCCTTCTTGTGCAAATTCCATCGCTGTTGCTTTTCCTAGTCCTTGACTAGCTGCTGCAACAAAAACTATTTTATCTTTTAATCCTAAATCCATTTGTTTTGTATTTAATAGGTGCTTTTGAGAGCATCATTACTATTTAAAATAAGTTTCTAACTTCTGTTTTAATATATCTTAAAGCGCTCATACTTGCAGCGGGTTCTTTAATGGTACTGGTTATAATATGTTCTCTTAGGTGATGAGCATCCGTAATATGTACTGAAGCGGCATTGTCTTTTATCAGTTTGATAATCGAATTTTTAGCCGTTAATATCAACCCCCAACATTCATCTGAAAGATAAATTTGCTGTACTAAATTATGTTCATATTCTTGTTGTATAGATGCGATTAAAAAATCACGGTAGTGTTCTTTATCTGTAGAGGAAGGAGCAACCCTCACAAGTAGCTTCGATGGGTCTATACGTTCTAAAAATAGTGTCATTCGCTCAAAAGCTTGAAGTTTTACCGGCAATAATTCTTTTTGAGAGCTCTTCTTTAGCTCAAATATAGCACGTTTATCGGCACTGTTTAAAAATTTTTTAATGACAAATGCTGCCGTTAATCCGGTAACTATGGCAGGTAAAGTATATGATAATGTGCTGTATAGCAAATCTGTATTCATGAAGTTTGTTTTGTTCAAAACTATCACTTTTTTAGCTCTTGTTAAAATTTTTTTATCGAGTGATATATGTCATGGATTTATGAAATCCGTCCTTGTATGTTTGTCTTGTATTTGTCGTAAACCCTTAACTGTCAATCTATTGTAACATTAGTTACATAAGGATTTCGGAACAGAATTACTATGGATATAGTCAAACAAACATCAATCTTGTGTTGGTTTTATGTAAATTATTATTGATTTTACTAAAAACAACACACCATTAAAAACTTTAATTTTTTACTTATGAACCATTTTTTTAAATTAGTTGTCTTATTATTTTCTGTGACCACAATGGCACAAACTGGGCATATTATGCAAGGTATCGGTGCTGTAAATATGTCTATGGGAGGAGCAGCAACTGCACAGCCATTAGATATAAACGGAGCTATTTTATGGAACCCTGCTGGACTATCAACATTTAAATCCAACACGGCATCTTTAAATGTAGGATTGTTTTTTTCATCTCCAGAATTGTCTTCTACGTTGCCGGCAAACATGATGTTTGAAGGATCTCCAGAAGTTTCTGGAATTACTAAGGACACAAGAGGAACTTCTATTATGCCGGCACTAGCAATGGTATGGGCTAAACCAGACAGTAAACATACCTATGCACTTTCTGCGTTTGGAGTGAGTGGATTTGGTGTTACTTTTGAGTCAGAAACAAATTTACCAATGGATGCACAAGGGAACCCTAACCCAACATGGAATCCATCGGCATCTAATCCTATAAGTTACCCGCAAAACATGGGAGGTTTTGGACATATAGAATCTGATTATATGTTAATGCAAATAAGTATGAGTTATGCTTATCAAATTACCGATAAATTATCCATAGGAATACAACCTACTTTGAATCTTTCATCCTTAGAATTAACTCCTAATCCTATTTCATCGCCTAGCATGACTTTAGGATACCCAGAAAGCGACAAGGCTTTCGCCATGGGATACGGAGGACAAGTAGGGATCTTTTACGACACAAAAAGTGGTTTAAAATTAGGAGCATCTTATAAATCTCCACAATACTTTAGTGAAATGGAATTCACGAACACCTATTTGGATGGCTCAGAAGCTCCTGACGCTAATTTCACCATGGATTATCCAGCTATTTACTCTGTTGGTTTGGGATATTCAACCGATTTATTTGACACGGCCTTAGATTTTAGATACTGTGATTATGAAAACACGGATGGTTTTGAACAAAAAGGATGGACTCAAACAGGAAGTGTTCAAGGTTTTGGATGGCAAAATATGACTATTTTATCCTTAGGTGTCCAATATAAAGGAATCAAAAAAATGCCAATCCGTGTTGGATATACATATAGCAGTAACCCAATTCAGGAAGAACTGGCATTTTACTCTATTCCTGCTACAGCTGTTATCAAAGACGCGTTTCAAGTAGGTTTTGGCTATGAATTTAATGATAAGTTTACAGTCAACGCAGTGTACCATCATGGTGCTAGCGATGGAAAAACAGAAGGTAATTTGTTAAATCCTATGGCAGCAAGCCAAAGTAATCCTTACGGAGCAATACCAGGAACAAAAGTTGGTTATGAAATGACTACAGATCTAATCCAAGTAGGAATCAATTATAATTTTAGTAAATAATATTTTTTATAATTAATACTATATTTAATAAAAAAAATGGTTTCAATTTGGAGCCATTTTTTTTGTTTTTGGTATTTTCATAAAAATGACGTTTATTGTAACGTATTGAAATTGAGTGCAGTTGCCTTGTATAGACACTGTATCCCCTTTAAAACTTGCTAGAAATGACAAAAAGGTCGTTATTCGCACTTTCCAAATTAGAATCATGGGTATTATAAATAAGATTGATAAGATAAAATTAAAGCTAAGTTTAACCTTATTTGCTTTATCGGTATTGTACGGATTGTTGTTACGATTACAAGTGATAAGCCCAGTTTTCGAATTTGATTATAATAATATTTTACAAAGTCATTCACATGTAGCTTTTTTAGGTTGGGGATATCTCTCTACTTTAATAGCCATGCAATATGTGTTTTTAACACCTGAACAGCGTAGCAAGAAAATCTATAGCATTACTTATTGGATCATGTTTACCTGTATCGCTTTAATGCTTGTCAGTTTTGCTATTAGTGGGTATCAACTGTTTTCTATTATTTTACTAACTGTTTTTGGAATTACTTCTTATGTGTATTCGTACGAGTTATTGAAGGACCTGAAAACGGATACAGAACACCTAATCTCCTCTAAGTTTGCAAGTGCTAGTATCTACTACTATGTGTTGTCAAGTTTGGCAACTTGGTTTGTTGCTTATGTAGTGATTACACAAGGAAAAACAGATTTGTATTATAATTCCATTTACTTTTATTTACATTTTCTGTACAACGGTTTCTTTGTATTTGCCTTGTTTGGGATTTTCTTTAAAATGCTACGTAAAAAAAGCATGATTATCTCACAACGTCGTATCAAACATTTTTTCTATTACACAAATATTGCCTGTATTCCTGCGTTTGCGCTCTCTATTTTATGGAGCGATGTACATATAGGTTTTAATGTAATAGGAGGAATTGCTGCTTTTATTCAACTCATAGGGTTGGTATACTTAGTAGTTATTATCAAACAGACGTTTATCAGATATAGTTTAAGTAATTATTCTCGTATTTTGTTAATGACCGTGATGATTTCTTATGGACTTAAATTGGTAGCGCAATGGCTTTCTGCATTTCCATATTTTGTAACAAAAAGTTTGGAGTTAAAACCATATTTTGTTATTGGATATTTACACTTGGTAACCATAGGTTTTATTAGTTTTTTCTTACTTACTTTAATTGTAGAATTGAGAGGTTTTTATTTTAAAGCAGTGTTTCCAAAATTTGGTTTGAGTTTGTTTTTAGCTGGATTTTTTAGCACGGAAATTTTATTATTCTTACAAGGATTTTTACATCTTTTAAAATGGAAACCTTTGGGAGCGTATTATATATTGCTATTTATTGCAAGTGCTATTATGGTACTTGGAATTCTTATGGTTTGGGTTTTTCAATTGTTTTCCTCTCCTAAAAAAATGCCTTAAATTAGGTTCTACATAAATTACTTGTTTTACTAAGTTTGTAGTAGTACTTTTGGCAATTAAACTTGGCAGTTGTTATGTGCTAAGTAAAAAAGTGCCTGGCACTGTGTCGGGACATTAAACTCAGAGGATTTTTTCCTTGGATTAAACTAAAATTGTGTCAAATTACTTAGATAGTCTTAACGAATCTCAACGAAAACCAGTTGTGCAAATGAATGGTCCTATGATTATTATTGCAGGGGCGGGTTCTGGTAAAACAAGGGTACTTACTTATAAGATTGCCTATTTATTGGAAAAAGGAGTCGATGCTTTTAATATTTTATCACTAACGTTTACTAACAAGTCCGCTAAGGAAATGAAGGAACGTATTATTGATACGGTAGGGAGTGAAGGTAAAAACTTGTGGATGGGAACATTTCACTCTGTTTTTGCGCGTATTTTAAGATCGGAATCTAGTCGATTGGGTTTTCCTTCTAACTTTACAATTTACGATTCTCAGGATTCTGTTCGTTTGATTGGAGCAATCGTTCGCGAGATGCAATTGGATAAAGATCGCTATAAATCGAAACAAGTATTGAGTCGAATTTCTCAATTCAAAAATAGTTTGATTACGGTAAAAGCCTATTTTGGAAATCCTGAATTACAGGAAGATGATAAAAAGGCGAGTCGCCCTAGAATGGGGGATATTTACAAGGAATATGTAGATAGATGTTTCAAGGCAGGTGCGATGGATTTTGATGATTTATTATTAAGAACCAATGAGTTATTGGCACGTTTTCCTGATGTATTGGCAAAGTATCAAGATAGATTTAGATATATTATGGTGGATGAGTATCAAGATACAAACCACTCGCAGTACTTGATTGTAAAAGCCTTAGCTGACAGGTTTCAAAATATTTGTGTGGTAGGAGATGACTCTCAGAGTATCTATGCCTTCCGTGGAGCTAATATTCAAAATATATTGAATTTCCAGAAGGATTATAAAGATGTACGCATGTTTAAGCTAGAGCAAAATTACCGTTCTTCGGGAAATATTGTGCAGGCAGCAAACAGTGTGATTGATAAAAATAAAACTAAGATTGATAAAGACGTTTGGACGGCAAACGACCAAGGGGCGCCGGTAAAAGTGATGCGTACAACCACCGATGGTGAAGAAGGAAGGTTTGTGGCAGAAAACATCTTCGAAACCTCGATGAATGAGCAATTAAAAAGCTCTGATTTTTGTATATTATACCGTACCAATTCCCAATCAAGAGCCTTTGAAGATGCCTTACGTAAAAAAGGAATTAAATATAAAATTTACGGAGGACTGTCTTTTTATCAACGAAAAGAAATTAAGGATACGCTTGCTTATTTACGTTTATTAGTAAATCAAAATGATGAGGAAGCGCTAAAACGTGTGATTAACTATCCTCCTAGGGGAATAGGTGCTACTACGATAGACAAATTATCTGTTGCGGCCAATCATTATAAAAAATCGATCTATGAGATTCTAGAACATATAGACCAGATCGACTTAAAAATAAATGCGGGAACAAAAACCAAATTAAGAGATTTTGTAACACTGATAAAGACCTTCCAAATAGCTTCTGAAACTAGAAATGCCTTTGAAGTGGCTGATTTGGTGGTAAAGAAGACTAAATTAATTAAAGATTTAGATAAGGATGGTACTCCTGAAGGCATCAGCAAAGTAGAAAACGTTCAAGAACTTTTAAACGGAGTAAAGGATTTTATTGTAGATCAAGAAGAAAAAGACGAGGATGCCTCTTTGGCATTTTTTCTAGAAGACGTTGCCTTAGCTTCTGATTTGGATGGTGATGGAAAAGACGAAGAACCGCGTGTAGCTATGATGACCATTCACATGTCTAAAGGGCTGGAGTTTCCTATTGTATATGTTGTGGGCTTGGAGGAAAATTTATTCCCTTCTGCGATGAGTATGACAAGTCGATCTGATTTGGAAGAGGAACGTAGGTTGTTTTACGTAGCTTTAACAAGAGCAGAACGCCAAGCTTATTTAAGTTATGCGCGAAATAGATACCGTTGGGGAAAATTAGTAGATTGTGAACCTAGTCGATTTTTAGGGGAGATAGACGAACAGTATTTGGAGTTTATGACAACGACTTCTGTACCCTTGAAAAACAACTACTTGGATGATGATGCTTTTGGAGAGATGGATGTACGTACAAACTACAACCCGAAACCAAAGATTAGGTTTAAAAAACCAGCAGCACGACCTTCGGCTAAAAAAGGAGAAGTTAAAAGACCGGTAATGGCAAAAAAGATGCCGCCGCGTAACTTAAAAAAAGTAGTAAAAAATACGATAGATTTCGATTTTACTAGTGATATCAAGGCAGGTTATTTTGTGATGCATACCAAGTTTGGAAAAGGCGAGGTTTTAAAAATCGAAGGAGAAGGAGCCAATCAGAAGGCTGAAATTAAATTTCCAGGGATTGGATCTAAAAAATTGCTGTTACAATTTGCCAAACTTAAAATAATTAAATAATAATGAACTAATGCATTTATTATTGTAATTTGCATTATCAACAAAGAAATAAAGTACATGAATTTTGATTTAGAATATAATGCAGAGAGAACGGATTTAATTATTCCTGAATATGGAAGACATATACAGAAATTAATAAACCATTGTATAGCACTAGAAGACAGAGAAGAACGTAACAAAATGGCACGTGCTATTGTGAGTGTTATGGGGAATATCCAACCGCATTTAAGAGATGTACCTGACTTTAAGCATAAGCTTTGGGATCAACTGTTTATCATGGCAGATTTTAAGTTGGATGTAGATTCACCTTACGAGAAACCATCGAAGGAAGAATTGACTGAAAAGCCGGTTCACTTAGGGTACCCAAAATTGGCCTCTAAGTATCGCTATTACGGAAATACCATTCAAATAATGATTGATGAAGCCATTACTTGGCCTGAAGATGATAAGCGTGAAGGCTTGTATTTTGCGATCGCTAATCATATGAAAAAATGTTATCTCAATTGGAATAAAGATACCGTAGATGATCGTGTTATATTTAAACACTTGTTGGATTTATCCCATGGTAAAATAGACTTGGAACCACGTGGAGAATCATTGTCAGATAGTAAGAACTTTTTGAGAAAAAAGACAAATACGCATACGAGTTCCAATAAAGGAGGTCATAAAAGTGGTCAAAAGTCAAGTAACAGCAATAAAAAGAAAAACTATTCTAAACGTACGTTCAAACGTAACTAAAACTGATAAATGGCTACATTTAAAATAGAGGGAGGGCATAAACTTCACGGAGAAATTACACCTCAAGGAGCTAAAAATGAAGCGTTGCAAATTATTTGTGCAGTGCTTTTAACTTCTGAAAAAGTAATAATTGAAAATATTCCTGATATCCGAGACGTAAATAAATTAATATTTATTTTGGGAGAATTGGGGGTAAAGGTTGAAAAACTATCCGCACATTCATATTCTTTTCAAGCGGATGAAGTAAATATAGATTATTTAGAGTCGGATGACTTTAAAAGAGATGGAGGATCTTTACGTGGTTCTATCATGATTGTAGGACCTTTATTAGGGCGTTTTGGAAAAGGATTTATTCCAAGACCAGGAGGAGATAAAATAGGAAGGCGAAGGTTGGATACCCATTTTGAAGGATTTATAAAGTTAGGTGCTACTTTTAGATATAATAAAGAAGAGCATTTTTACGGTGTAGAAGCAAAGGAGTTACAAGGAACCTACATGTTATTGGACGAAGCGTCTGTAACAGGTACAGCTAATATTATTTTAGCTGCGGTTTTTGCAAAAGGAACTACCACTATATACAATGCAGCATGTGAACCTTATATTCAACAATTAGTAAAAATGTTGAACAGTATGGGGGCTGATATCAAAGGAGTAGGATCCAATTTATTAACCATTGAAGGGGTTACAGAACTTAAAGGCTGTACGCATAGAGTATTACCTGATATGATTGAAATTGGTAGCTGGATTGGAATGGCTGCTATGACAAGATCTGAATTGACTATAAAAGATGTAAGTTGGGATAACCTTGGACAAATTCCTTCTGTCTTTAGAAAATTAGGAATTAAATTAGAAAGAAAAAACGACGATATTTATATTCCAGCTCAGGATTCGTATGAAATTAGTAGTTATATAGACGGATCTGTGTTAACGGTAGCGGATGCTCCTTGGCCTGGATTTACACCCGATTTATTAAGTATTGTATTAGTGGTGGCTACACAAGCTAAAGGGAATGTACTAGTACATCAGAAAATGTTTGAAAGTCGCTTGTTTTTTGTCGATAAATTAATCGATATGGGGGCGAAAGTTATTTTGTGTGATCCTCATCGTGCTACAGTAATCGGACATGATTTCCAATCAATTTTAAAAGCTACAACCATGACTTCTCCTGACATTAGAGCAGGGATTTCATTATTAATTGCCGCATTGTCTGCAAAAGGAACGAGTACTATCCATAATATTGAACAGATAGATCGTGGTTATCAGAATATTGATGAACGCTTGCGCTCTATTGGAGCAAAAATTGAGCGAATTAATTAAAAAACAACAACAATTTTACGAGAGGCTGTCAATGACAGTTTGACACAAATTCACAATTGGCAGTACTTTTGTATTGCTAGTTGTGTAATATAATGACCAGAAAAAATTATGGCTAAAAATAAAGACACTAAGGACGAGCAAATCGTGAATGAAAATGAAGCTGCCGCTAGTGAGAATACAGAAAAGCAAGAGGAACTTAGCGTAGAAGAACAATTGACAGTAGACTTAGGAAAAGAAAAAGATAAGTTTTTACGATTGTTTGCGGAGTTTGAGAACTATAAAAGAAGAACTTCTAAAGAGCGTATAGAATTATATGCAACTGCCAATAAGGAACTAATGACAGTCTTATTGCCTGTATTGGATGATTTTGATAGAGGGTTAAACGAAATTAAAAAAGAAGGCGAAGACAGTGAATTGTTTAAAGGAATGGAATTGATCAAAGGAAAATTCCAATCTATTTTAGAACAAAAAGGATTGTCTAAAGTTGAAATTAAAGCGGGTGATGCATTTGATGCAGAAATTCACGAAGCTATTACTCAGATCCCAGCACCTTCAGAGGATTTGAAAGGGAAAATTATAGATGTAATAGAACAAGGATATCAATTGGGGACACGTATTATTAGATTTCCTAAAGTAGTGATTGGACAATAAGCAACAAGACATGAAGCAAGATTATTACGAAATATTAGGCGTTTCAAAAAACGCAACAGCGACTGAAATTAAAAAAGCGTATCGTAAAAAAGCAATTCAATATCATCCAGATAAAAATCCGGATGACAAAACTGCAGAAGATAAATTCAAACAGTCAGCAGAGGCTTATGAAATTTTAAGCGATGCTAATAAAAAGGCTAAATACGACCAGTATGGCCATGCTGCATTTGACGGAAGTCAAGGTGGTTTCGGTGGCGGTGGCGGTATGAATATGGACGATATCTTTAGTCAGTTTGGCGATATTTTCGGAGGCGGTGGCTTTGGCGGAGGTTTCGGTGGCGGCTTCGGAGGAGGTGGTCGTTCGGCTCGTGTAAAAGGGAGTAATATGCGTATTCGTGTAAAATTGTCTTTAGAAGATATTGCAAATGGTGTCGAGAAAAAAGTAAAAGTAAAACGTAAGGTTCAAGCGGAAGATGCTGAATTTTCTACTTGTGGTACTTGTAAAGGTAGTGGTCAAGTAATGCGTGTTACAAATACCATTTTGGGACGTATGCAATCTGCAGCTACCTGTCCAACCTGTCAAGGTGCTGGACAATCCTTAAGTAATAGACCTAAGGGAGCAGATAGTAATGGAATGGTTACTAAAGAAGAAACCGTTTCTATTAATATTCCTGCTGGAGTTACGGAAGGTGTACAACTAAAGGTTGCAGGTAAAGGAAACGAAGCACCTGGTAAAAATTCTATCGCTGGTGATTTATTAGTGTTGGTGGAAGAGAAAGAACACGAAACATTAAAAAGAGAAGGAACTAATTTACATTTTGACTTGTATATTAATTTTTCTGAAGCAGTATTAGGAGCTAAGAAAAATATAGACACAGTTTCTGGAAAGGTGAAGATTCCTATCGAGGCTGGAACGCAGTCAGGAAAAATATTACGTTTAAAAGGGAAAGGATTGCCAAGTATTGAACAGTATGGTACGGGTGATTTGTTAGTTCATGTAAACGTTTGGACACCTCAAGAATTGACGAAAGAACAAAAATCCTTTTTTGAAGAACAGGAGGAAGATGATAACTTTAGGCCATCGCCTTCATTATCAGAGAAATCCTTTTTCGAGAAAGTTAAGGATATGTTTTCCTAAAAATATTTTGAAAAGAAGGTGTACTTATAAGAAATTTAATAGTATATTTGACTGTTGTTAACTTCTAAGTTAATAACACTTTTTCTTTTTCATAGCAATTTTCCCACTTAATTTTTAATTAAGTGGGTTTTTTTTTCATAAGATTTTAACATAATTACAGCGTATTTCTTTGCACAATAAGATATATAGTTATATATTTGTCTTGTTATTAACTTCTATGTTAATAACACTTTTTCTTTTTCATAGCAATTTTCCCACTTAATATTTTTTAAGTGGGTTTTTTTATGCCCAATAAGTACAGTACTATATGTAGAATTTTTTTATGAAGAAAGGGGAGGAGTATTGTTGATTATCCAAGTTGGTATCGTACTAGACAGTCACTATTTCCTTGAGAGGAAACTGATCTTTTAATTGCTGTTGAGTCTTTGTGAAATAAGCATTATTACATAACCATAAATCAACAACGACTTTTTTTCTGAATTCAACTTTAGAGTTAAATTAGTAAAAAATATCATTCCTATTAGTCCTATTGTATTTCAAGAAATTTGTTGCTACATGCCCCTCCACGAGCAGCTAACAACTAGCAACCAACAACAAATAACACCTTAAAAATATATTCACTACATTCCTTCTATTACTCCAGATAAAACAATACTTTTGCAGCCAAGCAGACCATCTTATCGCTTTTGCAAAAAAGAGGAAAGTCCGGACACCATAGAGTAGCATAGCGGGTAACACCCGTCCGACGTAAGTCGAGGACCAGTGCAACAGAAAGCAAGTACAGTTCGGCTGTAGTGAAACCAGGTAAACTCTATGCGGTGCAATACCACGTATATTGGAAACTGAGAGCGACTCGCTCGATTCCAAGGGGTAGGTAGTTAAAATTATATAGTAATATATAATGTAGATAAATGATAAGAGCCTTTTACTTGTAAAAGGAACAGAATCCGGCTTATCGGTCTGCTTTTTTTCTTTGTTTTTTTTGATAATTAGTTAATAGTAGTCGTGTTTTTACGTCTAATATTAGGGATAAAAAAGTATATGCTTTAAATTGTATATTATTCACACAAATACCTTCGTTTTCATAAAAATCTTTTAATAGTTACTTGTATTTTGTAAGTTTGTAGAACTTAACAAAAACAAAATACATTATGGCATTTGATATTGATATGATAAAAAATGTTTACGACAGAATGACCGAGCGTGTAGATGCTGCTCGTGAAAAAGTTGGTAAACCGTTGACATTAGCAGAAAAAATATTATACAATCACTTATGGGATGGTACCGCAAAGGCTACCTATACCAGAGGAAAAGATTATGTAGATTTTGCACCAGACAGAATTGCTTGTCAAGATGCCACTGCACAAATGGCTTTGTTACAGTTTATGCAAGCTGGAAAATCTAAAGTAGCGGTGCCTACAACGGTACATTGTGATCATTTAATTCAAGCCAAACAAGGAGCGAATATTGACTTACCTTTTGCCAATAAAACTTCTGCCGAAGTTTTTGATTTCTTAGCCTCTGTTTCTAATAAATACGGAATTGGATTTTGGAAACCAGGTGCAGGAATTATTCATCAAGTTGTTTTAGAAAATTATGCGTTTCCTGGAGGAATGATGATTGGAACTGATTCGCATACTGTAAATGCAGGTGGTCTTGGTATGGTTGCTATTGGTGTTGGTGGTGCTGATGCCGTGGACGTTATGGCGGGTATGCCATGGGAATTAAAATTCCCTAAATTAATAGGAGTGAAGCTAACAGGAAAATTAAGCGGATGGACGGCACCTAAAGATGTTATTTTGAAAGTGGCGGGTATACTTACTGCAAAAGGAGGTACGGGTGCTATCGTCGAGTATTTTGGAGAAGGAGCTTTGTCTATGTCTTGTACAGGAAAAGGAACTATCTGTAATATGGGAGCTGAAGTTGGAGCCACAACTTCTACTTTTGGTTATGACGCCTCTATGGAACGTTATTTACGTGCTACAGATAGGTCAGATGTGGCGGATGCTGCTAATAAAGTAAAAGAGTACCTTACTGGTGATGCTGAAGTGTATGCGAATCCAGAAAAATATTTCGATCAAGTAATAGAAATTAATTTAGACGAGTTAGGCCCACATTTAAATGGACCTTTTACACCAGATTTAACAACTGAAGTTGGTAAAATGAATGCAAAGGCCACTGAAAACGGATGGCCACTAGATGTAGAATGGGGATTGATCGGTTCTTGTACAAATTCTTCGTACGAGGATTTATCCAGAGCTGCTTCTATTGCAAAACAAGCGGTGGACAAAGGATTGAGTTCTAAAGCGGAATTTGGAATTAACCCTGGTTCTGAACAAGTGCGCTATACAGCTGATAGAGATGGATTAATTAAGATTTTTGAAGATCTTAATGCAAAAATATTTACCAACGCTTGTGGTCCTTGTATTGGACAATGGGCCAGAGAAGGCGCAGAGAAAGGAAAGAAAAATTCTATCATTCACTCTTTCAATCGTAATTTTAGTAAGCGGGCCGATGGTAACCCTAATACACATGCCTTTGTAGCATCTCCTGAAATGGTAGCTGCAATTGCAATTTCAGGAAGATTGGATTTTAATCCGATGACTGATACATTAAAAAATAAAGACGGTGAGGAAGTCAAATTTGACGAGCCTACTGGTTTTGAATTACCTCCATTAGGTTTTGAAGTAAAAGATGCTGGATTTGTAGCGCCTATGGCCGATGGTAGTGGAGTTGTAGTGAGTGTTTCGGATACTTCTGAAAGATTACAATTATTAACCCCTTTTACACCTTTAGGGGGCGATATTTCGGACGCTAAACTATTGATAAAAGCCAAAGGAAAATGTACGACAGATCATATATCTATGGCAGGACCTTGGTTAAAATATAGAGGTCATCTTGATAATATTTCTAATAACTGTTTAATTGGTGCTGTAAATTTCTTTAATGAAAAAACGGATACTATTAAAAATCAATTATCAGGTGAATATGGAGCTGTTCCTGCTACGGCAAGAGCCTATAAAGCTGCAGGAATTAAATCGCTAGTATTTGGTGAGCATAACTATGGGGAAGGATCTTCTCGTGAGCATGCCGCTATGGAACCACGTCATTTAGGAGTGGCTGCTGTGATTGTAAAATCTTTTGCGCGTATCCATGAAACCAACTTGAAGAAACAAGGAATGTTAGGATTGACCTTTGCTAATGAAGCGGACTATGATCTTATACTTGAAAATGATACATTTAGCTTTACAGATTTAGAGGCATTTGCACCTGGAAAACAATTGTCTTTAGAGGTCAAACATGAAGATGGTTCTAGTACT
>Ga0209292_1003981_pt1 | contig 15927 bp, 15 predicted proteins | sample GOMGulsemesocosm_2_FD_184634 | JGI IMG/M metagenome (GOLD analysis project Ga0209292, IMG submission 184634) | Methane-oxidizing microbial communities from mesocosms in the Gulf of Mexico - GOM9C Gulf of Mexico (SPAdes) (version 2) | ecosystem: Environmental > Aquatic > Marine > Cold seeps... | reverse complement strand
GCTTGATTAACGGAACGCAGTTTATTTTAGCCCATACCGTTATTGGCTTGCAAAAAATGGAGTACTTACTTAATTTGGCAGATGTAGCCGGTGCTATGAGTTTGGAAGGATTCCAGGGGAGTGCATCCCCTTTTAAGGAGGAATTACATCAAATACGTCCATTTAAAGGAACTATTTTAGTAGCAGAACGCATGCGTATGTTATTAAAAGGTTCTCCAAATTTAGAATCGCATCAAGACTGTGAGCGTGTTCAAGATCCGTATTCATTGCGTTGTATTCCTCAGGTACATGGTGCTTCTAGAAGTGCATTTTACCATTTAAGTGAATTGGCGGAAGTAGAATTGAATTCAGTGACTGATAACCCTATTGTTTTAAGTGATACGGTCGCTATTTCTGGAGGGAACTTCCATGGACAACCGCTTGCAATGGCCATCGATTACTGTGCATTGGCATCCTCTGAATTAGGAAATATTGCGGATAGACGTTGCTATTTATTATTAGAAGGGCTCTACGGATTGCCTAGATTATTAACGGCTAGTGGGGGACTAAATTCTGGATTTATGATACCTCAATACACCACGGCAGCTTTAGTAACAGAAAACAAATCACTGTGTTTCCCTCCATCTGCAGATAGTGTTCCTACCTCTTTAGGACAAGAAGATCACGTATCTATGGGAAGCATTTCCGGACGTAAATTCAATCAAATTCTAGGGAATATTGAAAAAATATTAGCTATTGAGTTGATGTATGCTGCACAAGCCTTAGAATTTAGAAAACCAAATAAATTTTCAAATATCATTGAAGAGAATTTCGCTATTATCCGTAGTAAAGTGGATAAGTTAGAAGACGATAGAGTTTTAAAAGACGATATTAATGCAATGATAACAATGGTGAAAGAAGAAGAATTTATTGTAAACTAAAGCGATATGATGACATTTAAAGATCAAATTACACAAGGTATCCCATCCGAATTACCTGCTATAAAAGCGTTTGCTGCTACTATTAATAGAGCACCTAAACGAAAAGAAATTTTATCAAAAGATGAGAAAGAGCTCGCTATTAGAAATGCCTTACGTTATTTTGACGCAAAGCATCATGGGGTGCTAGCAAAGGAGTTTGCGGAGGAATTAAAAGAGTACGGGCGTATTTATATGCATCGTTTTCACCCAGATTATGATTTATTTGCCCGTTCTGTGGACGAGTATCCTGGAAAATCACTGCAAGCAAGAGCTATCATGCTGATGATTCAGAATAACTTGAGTCATGCCGTAGCACAACATCCTGTAGAATTGATTACCTACGGTGGAAATGGAGCCGTTTTTTCGAATTGGGCTCAATACCTACTAACTATGCAGTATTTGTCAGAGATGACCGATGAGCAAACACTAGTGATGTATTCAGGACATCCTATGGGTTTATATCCATCGCATAAAGATGCGCCTCGTGTTGTAGTTACCAACGGAATGGTGATTCCAAACTACTCTAAATCGGATGATTATGAGAAATTCAATGCGCTAGGAGTGAGTCAGTATGGTCAAATGACCGCTGGTTCATTTATGTATATTGGCCCTCAAGGAATTGTGCATGGAACTACAATTACTTTATTAAATGCAGGTAGAAAAATTGCTAAAAATGGAGAAGGCCTCGCTGGTAAAGTATTTTTAACTGCTGGATTGGGTGGTATGAGTGGTGCGCAGCCAAAAGCTGGGAATATTGCTGGTTGTATTACTGTTTGTGCAGAGGTGAATGCAAAAATCACTAAAATAAGACATGATCAGGGGTGGATAGACGAAGTTATTTCTGATATAGATGAATTAGTAACGAGAGTAAAATCAGCGAAAGAAGCCAAAGAAGTTGTTTCTATTGGTTATTTAGGAAATGTCGTAGATGTTTGGGAGAAATTTGATACCGAAAATATTTATGTAGATCTTGGCTCTGATCAAACTTCTTTACACAATCCATGGGCGGGAGGCTATTATCCACAAGGAATATCCTTTGAAGAAGCCAATGAGATGATGGCGAACGACCCCGAATTATTTAAAGTAAAGGTTCAAGAAACCTTACGTAAGCATGCGTCTTTAGTGAACAATCACACTGCTAAGGGAACTTACTTTTTTGATTATGGGAATGCCTTTTTATTAGAAGCATCTCGAGCTGGTGGTGATGTAATGGCCGCCAATGGAATCGATTTTAGATACCCTAGTTATGTACAAGATATCATGGGACCGATGTGTTTCGATTATGGTTTTGGTCCTTTTAGATGGGTCTGTGCTTCAGGAAAGCCTGAAGATTTAGAGAAAACGGATGCTATTGCTGGTGCTATTTTGGAAAAATTGATGCAATCTTCCCCAAAGGAAATTCAACAGCAAATGGCTGATAATATCCAATGGATTAAAGGAGCGAGAGCAAATAAATTAGTAGTTGGTTCTCAAGCAAGAATTTTATATGCTGATGCTGAAGGTCGTATGCGAATTGCGGAAGCTTTTAATCAAGCCATTGCCAAAGGCGATATAGGCCCCGTTGTCCTAGGAAGAGATCATCATGATGTTTCAGGGACTGATTCTCCTTACAGAGAAACTTCGAACATTTATGACGGTTCTAAATTTACAGCAGATATGGCCATTCAGAACGTTATTGGAGATTCGTTTAGAGGCGCTACCTGGGTAAGTATCCACAATGGTGGAGGCGTAGGCTGGGGCGAAGTCATTAATGGCGGATTTGGAATGCTTTTAGATGGAACTGATCAAGCAGACAAGCGTTTAAAATCTATGTTACATTGGGACGTAAATAATGGAATTTCACGTCGTAGTTGGGCTAGAAATGAGGGAGCTATGTTCGCCATTAAAAGAGCAATGGCTATTGAACCAAAACTAAAAGTAACCTTACCTAATTTAGTCGATGACAGTTTACTAGAGGATTTATTTTAGAAAGAAAATTAGAGAGAAAGAATATGAAAGTGATTTCGGAAAGCGTTAAGGCGCACTATAAAGCTGCGCAAGCTTCTAATTGGGAGGGTCGTGCCTCTAATCCAGATATGGGGAATCAATATTGGTATCAAGAGATCACCTTATTGGATTTAAATACGTTCAACACAAATGAATTAAAGAATCAAAACATAGACATCGCCCTTATGGGCTATGTTTGTGATGAAGGAGTACGACGAAATAGAGGGAGAATTGGTGCTTCTCAAGGACCAAAAGCGTTGCGTGAGCGTTTGGCAAAGCATCCTGTTCACTTTACAAACAAGCACATTGCCGATATAGGAGATGTTGTTTGTATAGAAGATGATATGGAGCAGTGTCAAGCTGCCTTTTCAGAAGTGATTCGGACCCTATTACAACAAAAAATATTCCCGATTGCTGTAGGAGGTGGACATGACATGTCTTACGGACACTTTATGGGGATTTGGGAGGCCGTTAAGGATACATCACACCCCAAGGTGGGGATTATTAATTTTGATGCGCATTTTGATCTTAGACCTGTTGAAAATCGTCCTAACTCAGGGACACCTTTTAACCAAATCATAAAAGAACTCAGAGAAGAAGACCAGGAAGTGGATTATTTTGCCATTGGAATTCAACAACAATCGAATACTCGAGAGTTATTTGACATTGCTAAAAGAAAGAATGTTGCGTACGCTATTAATTATGAATGTGAATCGGGGAGTCATGATATGAACCTTTTAAAAGACCGTTTAACAGACTTTATGGCAAAAAACGACGCTATTTATATAACTATAGATATGGATGCATTCTCATCAGCCTATGCACCAGGAGTGAGTGCTCCATCTCCATTAGGTTTTACACCGTACTTTTTGTTTAAGATGCTGGATTTTCTCTTCGAATCCAACAAGGTGATTTCTTGTGATATCGCGGAACTAAATCCATCGCTTGACAGAGATTCGGTAACTGCGACTTTAGTAGCTAAAATAGTAGATTATATAGTGATGAATCTATCTCGAAAAGATCATTCAAAGTAAAACATCTTAAGTAGCCGAAAGCTTATACCGTTTTCGGCTACTTAATAAAAGTTTGATTTCTTAAGTAAGATTCTCTTTACTATCGACATCAACTCATTTTAGAAATTTTCTCTAAACGCTGCATATCTTTAATTTTAATGTGTTTTTCATGTACTTCTAAAATCCCTTCTCGATTAAATTTGGAGAGGGTATTGATGACACTTTCTTTTGAGTAGCCGAGCATTTTAGCCATTGCTACACGTGTAAAAGGCAATGTAAACGCATCGGACTTGTACACAGCACTAAAATCCCTTAATAAAATAGAGATTGCACCTTCTATGTTTTTATGTGAGTATCTGAGGATTTTGTGGACTAAATCATTCGTTACGCTAGACATATGACGAATGATATGAAAGGCAAAATCACCATTTTGACGAGTGAATTTCTCAAACAAACTCATGTCAATAATACTAATCGTTGTTTTTTCGAGTGCCGTTGCTGAAAAATTCACGTTGTGATTGGCAAACGTACAGACAATTCCAATAAAAGAATTCGGGGAAATTAGATTAATCGTATGCATTTTTCCATCGGTTACGATATCTAATTTGGCCAAACCTTTTTCTATGTACATAATATTGTTGGCCACAAATCCATGTTTAATAATGGTTTCACCTACGTCAAACTCAATTGTAGTTTTACTAGCAATCAGCTCACTTTTTTCATCATCTGTCAAAGTTTCAAGGCATTTATCAGCAGTAATTCTAACAGGCTTTAATACGTTTCGGTTATTCTTAAAATCGTTTAACATTACTCTAAATATTTTTACTGTTTAAGACCATCAAGTTGCATTGTCAACTATGTAAAAATACATTATTCCAAGAGATATATTCCCTTTTAAGCCATGAATTTAAAGTAGTATTTTTATTAATTCACTGTTTAAAAACGACTTAAATTTGGATGAGAAATTAACAAACTAATACAATATATTATGGCAGATTTAAAATTTAAAGTAAAGGCAAAAAGTGTAAATCCTACGAAAACATTGGTAAAAGCGAGAGGTTTTGAAATGATTGTTGATGAACCTGCAGGTTTAGGAGGAACGGATGAAGGAGCCAACCCAGTAGAATATATTCTAGCGGCTTATGCCGGATGTTTAAACGTTATGTCTCATGTTTGTGCACCTGAGTTTGGTATTACGCTTAAAGGAGTAGAGATTGAATTGGAAGGGAACTTAAATCCTAATAGATTGTTCGGGAAATCGTTTGAAGACAGAGCAGGGTACAAGGGTATTAAAGTGATTTTAAAGCCAGATTGCGATGCAGATGAGGCAACGTTGGATTTATGGGTAAAGGATGTGGTAAATAGATGTCCCGTAGGTGATAATTTAAAAAACACTACCGACATTGTGATTGAAGTAAAAAGGTAATTTTATAAGCTTCCAAAAGCTCGTTTATTTATAACGGGCTTTTTTTACTTTTTTTTAGAAAGGTCATTTTGCTTATACTTTTGGACTTATGTCGTGGATTACATCCTGGATCGTAAGTACGTCATCTTTTTTTAAACCTAACCATACAACGGCTGCTTCTAATGTACTGAAGAGTTTATAAGCCATCTTTTTTTCTTTAAGAGGTATGATTATTAATAAGGACCTTGCGACTTGACTTGGGTTATTTGTTAAAATTGCAGTACGCGTATGCGGTTTATTTACAGTATTCTTCATTATAAAATTAGAATATTCTGTCAATTCAACTTGATTACTGTAAAAGTCAGAATCTCTAATATCAATAAGAAATTTATAGCCATGTTCAAACTGTGGAGCATGGTAGATTTCTTGTTTTAACTTTACGGCGTTAAGTAGGTTCAACAATCCACGATGGCATTGGATTACTAACTGTTTTTCCTTAATAATTTTGTAAGAATAATTACTATTTTCACCCTCCATCTAATCCGTTTTTTATGTCTCAAGGTATGTCTTTATATTACAATTATTGAGTTAAAATAAAAGTATTTGAGTGGGGGTTTGTAGTTTAATCTTTACAAAGGTTAATAATTTAGCGCGATAAAAGTTAATTATTCTTTTGACGTTCAGGTTAATAAATCCTTAAGGTGCACATTTTTTATACTTGTATACCGTTATTTAAAATATTTTCTATTGTTCACATTTACCTGAGGTAACAAGTGGTTTTCTATAAAAATAATAATAAATAATTATTCCAGTAATTGTTATGAAAGCCATCTAAATACTTTAGCTTATTTGGTTCTCCTAAAGACGAGATAAAAGTTCCTTCGGATATGTTTTTATCACAGGAACCAGTTTTTAGATGAACGATACAATACGTTTGGTTTTTAGAAGCGTAAAGAATTCCGTTGTTTACATATAACTTGTCGAAGCCAGAGAGTAGCACATCACCGTTCGCATTTATAAGCTTCGCCGTACTGGAATCAACCATTGTAACTTCATAATTCGAGGAGAGTGGTACTCTGTAAAAATCACCCAACCCGTTGTCTCTCCAGTAGGAAAACCGCCATAAGAAAAGGCTGATAAATAAGATACCTACGAAAGCAGCGCGCCTAGTATCCTTTTCTTTTGGCTCTTTATCATTTTTAAATAAAAGCGCATTCAAAACATATGCATATATCATAGCAAGAATACTAATTCTTATACATTCAACTATCAAATGGAGTAGGGCAAACATAGCTGTAAAAAAATATATTCAGTATAAATTACTACGAATTTCTTAGATCAAATATAAGGAGAAACATGGAAACCACTTAATCGATTAATGGTTTCGGTTCTATTCCCTATTATTTTCTTATTTTCGCGGCTCAAAATAGTTGAATATGATTTCGGTAGACCAATTAGGGGTAGAATTTAGTGGGCATACATTATTTAAAGATGTATCATTTGTTATTAATGAAAATGATAAAATTGCCTTGATGGGAAAAAATGGAGCAGGAAAATCTACCATGATGAAAATCATAGCGGGTGTTTCTAGTCCTTCTAAAGGTGGTGTTAGGTATCCAAAAGATACTGTAATCGCCTATTTACCTCAGCATCTACTTATGGATGATGATTGCACCGTTATAGAAGAAGCTTCTAAGGCATTTGCCAGTATTTTTGCTATGCGTGATGAAATGGATGCTTTAAATAAGCAACTTGAAACCCGTACCGATTACGAATCCGAAGACTATATGAAAATTATAGAACGTGTTTCTGATTTAGGGGAAAAATACTACGCTGTAGAAGAAATTAACTACGAGGGAGAAGTTGAGAAAGCATTAAAAGGATTGGGGTTTAAAGCTAGTGATTTTAACAGAGCGACTTCAGAATTTAGTGGTGGATGGCGTATGCGTATAGAATTGGCCAAAATCTTACTACAAAAACCAGATTTAATTTTACTAGATGAACCTACGAATCACGTGGATATTGAGTCTGTGATTTGGTTAGAAGACTTTTTGATAAATAAAGCGAAAGCCGTGGTGGTTATTTCCCATGATAAAGCGTTTATTGACAATATTACTAATAGAACTATCGAAGTTACGATGGGAACTATTCATGATTATAAAGCCAAGTATTCTCATTATTTAGAATTGAGAAAAGAACGTAGAGCACATCAAATTAAAGCGTATCAAGAGCAGCAAAAGATGATTGCGGATAATCAAGCATTTATAGATCGTTTTAAAGGAACTTACTCTAAATCCAATCAGGTAGCTTCTCGTGAGCGCATGTTGGAAAAAGTAGTCCCTATAGAAATAGATGAAGTAGATACAAGTTCTCTTAGTTTACGATTTCCTCCATCGCCTAGATCTGGTGATTATCCGGTTAAAGTAGAAGGAATGACTAAGAAATATGGTGATTTAACCATTTTCAAGGATGCTAGTTTCGCTATTTCAAGAGGGGAGAAGGTCTCTTTTGTAGGTAGAAATGGTGAAGGAAAATCTACCATGATTAAAGCTATTATGGGCGAAATTGACTTTGAAGGAGAATGTGGTTTAGGTCACAATGCCAAAGTGGGGTATTTTGCGCAAAATCAAGCGTCATTACTGGATGAAGACTTGACCGTGTTTCAAACAGTTGATCAAGTAGCTAAAGGAGATATCAGAACGCAAATAAAGAATATTTTGGGTCAGTTTATGTTTGGAGGTGATGCGGTGGATAAAAAAGTAAAAATGCTTTCTGGTGGAGAGAAAACGCGTTTGGCTATGGTAAAGTTGCTGTTAGACCCAGTGAATGTCCTTATTTTGGATGAGCCTACCAATCACTTAGATTTAAGATCAAAAGAGGTTATTAAAGATGCCTTATTGGCTTTTGATGGTACCTTGATTTTGGTTTCTCACGACCGTGATTTCTTAGGTGGACTCTCGGAAAAAGTTTTTGAATTTAAAGACCAACGTGTGATTGAGCATTTTGAAACAATTGACGCCTTTTTAGAAAGAAACAGTATTAAAAACCTGAAAGAGATTGACTTATAGTAATTTAGATTGCATTCTGATTTTATAATATTACAACAATAAATAGATACGATGAAAACACCTAAAAACACCATCTTAATAGTCGCCGCCTTTTTCGCTATTTATGTGATTTGGGGCTCTACGTATTTATTAAATAAAATTGCGGTCACAGAATTACCTCCGTTTATGTTGGCTTCCATTCGGTTTATAACCGCTGGTTTATTGATTTTTGTGATTGCAAAAATGAGAGGTTTGTCATTAAAAATCACAAAAAAGCAATTATTAAACACTATTATTATCGGCTTCCTGTTTTTAACGTATGGAAATGGTGTAGTTGTGTGGGCTTTAAGGTTTGTAGATAGTGGATTTGCGGCATTGGAAATTTCAGCTCAGCCATTAGTGGTTTTAATAATGATGCGTGTATTTGAAGGAAAGAAGATTAAAACAATGTCTATTATTGGTGTTGTGTTTGGTGTAATAGGTATTTATTTATTAGTGGGACAGAAAGAACTCATTAGTTCAAAAGAAAGTATTTTAGGAATGCTCATGATTTTTACTTGCCTTGTGAGTTGGTCCTATGGAAGTTTATTAGCGGCAAAAGCCGATTTACCAAGTAATTATTTTGTGAATACGGGCTATCAAATGTTTTTTGGAGGACTCATGTTGAGCGTTGCGAGCATTTCATTTGGAGAGCAATGGAGTTTGCCCACTTCATGGAGTCAAGACGTACAAATAGCAATGGTACTCTTAATAATTTTTGGTGGTATTGTTGCATTTACAGCGTTCAATTTCTTACTCAGAACCGTTTCTCCCGAAAAAGTAGCTACCTCTACTTATGTCAATCCTTTAATTGCCATGATTCTGGGTTGGTATTTTTTGAACGAACAGGTAAGCCAGCAATCCATGCTAGCCGCAGGAGTGTTGCTAACAGGCGTCTATTTTATAAACACCAAACGCAAATTAAGCACACGATATTCTCGTTTTCGAAAGTAAGTATCCTTTATAAATAGCTTTAGAATAGTTGGAAAGTAAACTTCAAACTACTTTGATACTAGTCTATATTGCGATTATAGCCCGTTTTATCACTTTTCTGCTTTCCCCAAGCAATTACCTTTACTCCTTTTGAGAAATGTACTATATCGGGGTTGTCACTTGTTAACTTGTTAAATCTTGAATAATTAATATGGCAATTTTGTAGCTCAATTTGATTTAAAGGCCATTCCAAATGGTGAATCTCATATTCGTTAATAGTGGTTTCAGTGACTTGAAAAAGGGCATATCTTTCCACGAGCCATTTGTCCAATATTGTTTTTTCTTGTTGTTTTATACTTGTTGTAAATTCTATATCCAATTGGTCATTGAAGGCTGTGTTATAGGATTTATAATGATTTGCAGCACGTCTAATTTTTGAATATCTATAAGGAAGTTCAGAAATTCCCTTGGCAACTTTACAAGCCAAGCTTGTACCACCTTCTATGCTTAAAAAATAAACCCCCGTTTTGTTATTTGATTTTACATAAGTTCTAATATTAATTTCATGAAAATCTGAAACAGGAGGGAAGGACGGAAGATTTTTTAGTCTGGTTTTTTCCATAGTAAAGGCAACGACCGACACCCAAGGTTTTCCGTGAAACAAATCAATTTCAAGCTCTTTAGGAACGTGTTTTTCTAGCTCTTCAAGGGAAACTTGCCAATGAAGAAATATGGCATTATTCCACTCTTGGTAAAATTTCCATCTTTCAGAGGGGAGTTTCCAAGGTCTGTGAGTTGTGATATTTAATAGCTGCTGTACGGTCATTAATCCAAACTTTTGTTTTTCCAATTAATATCCGCTTTATGAATACTATTAGGCATTACTTTGAATAATATCTTAGCAATTGGATTCGAAAAAAGATATGTTTTTCCGTCTATAATAGCACTTTGACTTCCTCCCTTAACATTCATTTTACCAGTACTAACAGCAAATGCACAATGTCCATTATAGGCTACTGTTTTGTTTGGATTTGTAGTTTTCATAATATCTTGTTTTTATTAGTTGGTATTTTCAAAAAAGGATAGTAGGAGACGAGTTAAAGATCTATTGTCTATACTCTAAAATATAGTTAATTAATTTAAATCATGCAAATGATTTATAATCAACGGTTATAAATGCATTATTTAGCCTTCAAAAACTTTATAGAAGAGATCATAGAAATAAAAAAATGTACATACTCAACTGTAATGACTATAAAAAGTCTTCTTTTTCTATTTTGTACCAATTATAGGCTATTTCGTCGCCATCATAATCGTCTATTTTATAAAATGTCAAACCTATTTTTTCAAGAACTTTACAGGAACCAATATTCTCAGCGAGTGCAATTCCAATTATTTTGTCAAGCCCTAATTTTTCAAAGCCATACTTTATAATTTCTATGGAAGCTTCAGTAGCCAATCCTTTCCCCCAATACTTTGGTAAAAACCTGAATCCTATATCCGTTTCATTAAACTCCGGTAAATATTTCAATCCAGCAAACCCAATTAGCCTATTTTCGGGTTTATAAATTACCGCCCATCGCCCATAGCCATAGTTGCTATAATCCTTGTGCCAAACATTTTTTATAAGTTCTTTTGCAGCCTGTAGTGAACCAATAATCTTATCACCAGTATACTTCTGGACTTCCAAGTTAGATCCAAATTCATAGACCTCTTTGTAGTCGCTCATATGAAATTGTCTAAGAATTAATCTTTCTGTTTCTATTATTGAGATCATAAATATGTGTAACGTTACAAATTTGGAGCGTTGAGTATTTCAGCAATCCACATTGTTAACTTATTGTAATCTATTGGTAGTGGTCTTTTACTTTCTTAACACTTTAGAACCTTCTAAATCAACATTTCTTTACCTTGCCTTGTTCGTATAAAAACTACTCACTAGAAATAGTTTAATAACAAGAGCTTATATGGATAGTTGTGGTGCCTTCGTAATTTGTAATACTTCTCCTGTTTTTGGGTGTTGTATTTTTCTGATGATAAAATAGGCAATTAATACAAGTATTGAAGCCCCTATAATAAGTGTAGCAGTACTTCCAAGAACTTCGGCAATACTCGAAACTAATCTCTTCAACCATGCTCTTCTACCCTCTATGCGCACGCTATTTCCACTTTCTAATTCTATAGCAGTAAAATAGGTAATTGCAACCAGAATGCTAGAAATTGCCAATAGAGATAATTGAGGAAAAATTTGATTGAAAACTCCATAATTTTTTAATTTAGTTCCTTTCAAATTAGATTTTAAATAAGAACTAATTTCTCTATATACAGAAGTATTCATTTTGAATTCTTCATCTACCTCTTTATCATCACGGTAATTAAATTCAATGCTACAATCCGAATCAATAAAAATGATTTCCTTCAAATCCTCGTATCGAACACTTTTAATATTAGCAAGTTTTTTTGCTTCAATTAATTCCTCAATATTAACTCCTTTTTCTTGCTCAGATAACCAAATTGCATTAGTACTTGCTATTAAATAGGTATCGCTGGATTCATCTGTTGAAATTATCCAATTTCTCATGTTGGGTTTATTTAGTTTAAATAGTATAGACAGCTTTATACATGTACAATAACCGTCTAAAAATTATTGTTATAATTATTCTGAAAGCTTTATTTTTTTGCGCATTCCGACAAATAGAAACTGCTTTTTTTGCTTACTCCAATTAGCATACTGTTTTCACAAATGGTATTTAAAACAAAATACAAACAGGGGCATAAGCCTTTACTTCTGTAATATACGTTAACTTTCCTGTGTTAGCATTTCTCATAAACGATACTAAATTATTTGTATGCTGATTCGCCACCACTATAAAATTATTGTCTGGTGATAGTGAAAAATTTCGAGGTCCATTCCCTCTAGTCGACTCATGTCCTACTAGTGACAGTTTTCCTTCCTTTCCTATAGAAAATATAGCAATACTATTGTGTCCGCGATTAGATGCATAAAGAAATTTACCATCATCTGATATATGTATATCAGCACAAGTGTTTTCTTGAGTAAAATTTTCAGGTAATGTAGAAATCGAAGATTCCAACATATAATTGTTTTGTTGCTTTGTGATAAGACTTACGGTGGAATTAAGTTCATTTACCGTATAGATCCAATTTTCATTAGGATGAAACGCTAAGTGTCGTGGTCCAGCACCAGCAACCATTTTTAGTGTATGTTGCGTGGAAGGCTTCAATTTTTGTTGTACCGAATCGATAGCCGAAAATAGTAATTCGTTCGTTCCTAAATCAACGGAAATTATAGTGTTACTGTTTTTTTCAAAACGAACTGAGTGTGCATGAGGAGCTTCCTGGCGTTCCGTAGTTCCACTTCCTATGTGTTGCTGAACATCTAGTAGTTTTGACAGCTTACCATTAGGACCTAATTTAAGTAATCCAACATTTCCACCGGTGTAATTAGCTACCAATACATACCCTTCTTTATTTATGGTTACAAAACAAGGATGTGCCCCGCCTGATGGTTTCTCGCTCATAAACTCCAAGCCATCCTTCGTTATTTCAAACGATGTAACCAATCCTTCTTGAGCTTCACTTACCGCTAATAGATACTTATTATCGCTGCTTTTTGTTAAAAAAGAAGGATTTTCTGTTTTTACAACTAGGCCTATAGCATCAATATGTCCATTGTCTAATAATGAATATTTATAAATTCCTTCGCTGTTGTTTTGTGTATAAGTTCCAACATAAAAAATCTTTCCTTCTTGCTTCATTTTACTAGGGGGTGCTTCATTATTCGCGAAAACTAAGAATACAATTATTAATACAATCAAAATTGTTGGAAAAAGGTAAAGTATTTTATTCATAGTACTGATTGGTTTCGTTATTTAATTACGGGTAATAACCTGTTATAGCATCTTCCTATATGCTTTATATTTACATTTTTAAACAATAAAAACAGAAAGCATTTTGCACAGGCTATTTATAGACTTAGGGCTTTATTTAAAATCAAAGGTAGGAAAAAATCACCTTTATAAGTAGCAGAAATAAAAAGAACTAAAAGTTACTATAATACTATCTCACTAAGAAATTAAGCGTTGTATTCAATGCTCAATAAGCAGTTCTTTTTTTATGCTGAATCTATTAAGGCAGTAGACAGTATTCCTTTACTTAACACACCGCAAACCCTATAACACTTTCTTTTGTGATGGTATAATCAACACGCTGTTCATGCTTGCTGCGAAGTATTCTACTGGGGTGTAGAGTTATTAATTATGGATTTACAACATCAGAATCTTAGTTATTCGTAACAGTTATTTTGTGAGTATTTAACTTCCATAAGAAAAAGAAGAGTCCTAAAATGGTAAAAGTATTTTCTAATTCTATTGAACAAACATATTGTGAAAAATGAGTCATTTGAAATTCATGCGAATCATTTTCAACTAAATAACTTGCTTGGAGTTTAATAATTCCTGTTATAATTATAGACATAGCCACTGACAGTATCAACAAAATGTAGACATCTTTAGTTTTTGGTATTTCTTTTTTCAGATACTGCTTGTATAAAAAAGAAAGGAGCAAGAGAGATAAAATTCCAATAATAATATTTAATGACATCATAAGAAAATTATTTTCAATTCTTAATTCAAGATGCAGCCATAAAAGTAATTCTGTTAGAATATCGTAAGATTTTTTAAAAATCAGATAAATTAAAACACTCGACAATGCTATTCGGATCGTTTTATTCTCCATTAAAATTATGTTTTTCATATTGAGATTAGTAGCATAAATTTTAGATATATCAAATCGTAAGGTATTTAAATGTACTAAATTTTGAGTTTAGAACAGCAAAGCATTATGTTTTGTTTCTTATTCCGAAATATATGTTTCAAACTCAGCTTTACTGATTTTTACGATTTCTGTTTTTCCATTTTCATCAGTTGGAAATTCATATTCGCCTTTAGAATTAACAAAAATTGATTTATTCATCGAATTTTTAAATAATAAATACTCAAAACTTTTATTCTTATAGTCGTATTTGGACCATGCAAATCCACCTTTCTGATTATAGATGTTAAAATAATCATATTCATATTTTATACCAAAAAAACCGTTTTTAATTACTTTCTTATAATGCATAATTTTCCCATTATCAGAAAAACGCTGATACCAATGAGTATTGAATGGGCTGATACTACCTGTACGCTGTATCCAATTATTTTCAATCCTTGGAATTCCCATTTTATCACGCTCAGAATTGAATTCAATTCCATTATTTTTTATTGGCGTAGCCTTAATAATATTAAAAAAATAATTGTTTAATCCTGTAAATAAGAGACAGAAGATAAGTACTATAATGCGCTTTGCTACACTTTTTTCCGTAAGTTGAAATATTCTTTTTAATTGCATATATCCATAGAAAAGAATAAATCCCGTGAGAAGTATTGCAATTATTAGCAGTATTAATTTTAGGTATATCATAATCTAAATTATTGGTAACGTGTATCTAAAAGGGCAATAGTTTTACATTTAAAACATGAAATTATGAAAAAAAATGGAACTACCTAAGAAAATCCATGTAAACTTATTCCTGAATACTGTCATTCAATTGTTGTTTCATTTTAACTGCAACCAATTGGTTTTTAGATTGATCAATAGCTAAATTAATTTTTTAGTAAAAAAATCAACATAAAACATCTCGTAAGCTTTTTTAGAAGATTGAACTATTCAAATCAGTAGACAATACCCCTTTCCTTAACACACCGCAAACCCCATAACATCATTTGTTGATCCGGTATTGTCAACCACTTATTCATGCTTGACGTTAGGCACCGCACAAATACTTAGTTATAGACTGTAGTTATCAGCGATTTTTTATTGTTATCGGTAATAACTTCCAAACTCCAATAGGTGTATTATCTCTCAACGCGGGTTTCCACTTAGGCATATTTAAAATTGTTTGAATTATCAGAACATCTGTTTTTATGTCATGACTTCGAATAATGAATTCAGGTTTTGAAACTTTTCCATTTTCATTGATGTAAAATTTCACTTTCACAATCCTATTTCTAATATTCGATTTTGAAGAATCAATTCTTATATTGTCATAAATATATTTCGAAAGTTCCTTTTTTCCTCCTGGAAAAACTGCATGTTCTTCAAAATCATAATAGTCGATTTTTATTCCTTCAAAATTCCAGCATTCCCCAGAAACTAATGTATTCTTTTTATAGATGTCTTTTCTTTTGAGTGTTCCATTTTCCCAATAACTAACGAACTCGCCATTTTTTTTTCCATCTATAAAATCCATTGCTATTCTAACCCTTCCATTCGGATAAAAGACGCTATGTTTTCCATCTCGAATCTTCTTATCTTTTTTGTTAGATAAAAATGCAGTTTTAAATTTCAGTTGACCAGAATTTTGAAAAAGTTTTTCGATTGTTCTATTTTCTGAAACTTTCTCGATGATTTTATAATAAATAGCTTTTTCATTAACATTTGTTTTTTCAAATTTATCATTGAGATAAATCGTGTCTTGC
>Ga0209292_1003972_pt1 | contig 15958 bp, 7 predicted proteins | sample GOMGulsemesocosm_2_FD_184634 | JGI IMG/M metagenome (GOLD analysis project Ga0209292, IMG submission 184634) | Methane-oxidizing microbial communities from mesocosms in the Gulf of Mexico - GOM9C Gulf of Mexico (SPAdes) (version 2) | ecosystem: Environmental > Aquatic > Marine > Cold seeps... | reverse complement strand
CCGATGATTCCATCCGTTCACGCCTTCTTCTCACTTTTGAACGACGATGCTTAGCCCGTTTCACATGGTGAATAGCATGAGCCCAAGAGCGAAGCGTTTCACGCTTCACTTGAATTCCTTCTCTCACCCTCAAGATATCAATCAGGTGCAATAGATTGAAATCATAGTACTTCTCTTTAATGAGTGACTGAACTTGTCTCTTTAATGAGTCGGGGATCTTGTTGGTTGGCGTTTTACCCGTATTGCCATGGACAACAAAACGAATACCATCTTTTTTATATCGACTGAGATAACGTTCAATGGTTCGACTGGACTTATTAAGCAGTTTTGAGGCATTAAGAATGCTGATTTTACCTTCAGCAACTTTAGCAATCACATCAACAGTGAGTTGGGATTGGGAATTCATCACGATCATCCTTAGTAACCTCTGAAAAGTACACAGTGATACTCAGAGGATTACTGAAAAATTTGATCCGTCAATTTCCCTTGGTAATTATAAAAACGACAGAGTCGCTTGGTAGTTATGGTACGACAGAGTCCCTTGGTGTTCACAGTGATTGAGCATCAGATCTAAGCCCGAACTGGACATAAACGGCTTAGAGCTGGTGCTTCAAAGGGTATAGTTCGCATTACAGAAAGTATGGGTAAATTGAGATTAACGCCCGATTAAGTGGTGAGCAACACAACACCGGACCTAAGACATTGTACCGTGAACACTAAATTAGACATTTGAACCAAAACGGCCAAGCGTTGGGAGTCGATCTTAAAGCATTTATTAACTAACACTTACAGTAGTCGGTCTTGATATTCATGAATGACTTGTAACTCAACCCCAATTGTTGCTAAAAGATGACTAATAGCGATTAATCTTAGTAAGTGTCCAATCTCTACATAGTCAGACAAACTCAGTTTATTCATCATTTTTTTACTTTGCGTCAGATGTGCTATTTCATTCCTGATCGTACTTAAGCTCTTACCAACTGAATCTTTACTGGCTTTGGCAAGAAGCATTTCTAAATTAGTAATTAGCTTAGTGCAGCCATAATAGCGTATAGGGTTTTCAAACCTAGCATCTTGAGACTTGCCCAAAGAATTGTTAATTGACTCCAACTGCGTGATATACAAAACGATATCACTGTAAGCTGAGTTAAGCGTCCGGAAGTTTGTTTCAAACATTAAAGTTGTCGAGATTACCCTAAACTTTTCATAGTGCTCAAGCCAGTTGGGCACTACTTCTTCAAGGCGCACTTTCTTATTATTAATTGGTAGATGAAAGTGATTGCTTTTGGAAGCCGCTACTTCCAATGTTCTAGACTCGACAAACTGTGATGATAGTAACTGAATTCTGTTTTTATTATAAAGAAACTCGACTACATCTAGCAGAATAGGCTTAAACATAAACACAGAAAATAATGATGATATTTTATACAAATCATCATAGATATCTTCAACTGATTTAGCGTTGTCTACACTGTATTCAAAGCAATACTCGAGAGATGTTCGTAGCAATACAGATTGTTTCGGGTATTTATTGGTAAGCTCCTCGATTGAGTCATGTAACTCATAAGCAAGATCATCACTACCAATTGCAGGAACTATTACATTTCTTAAATTAGTATCAACATCATGCCCAAAAGCGACATGTTTTACGTTCAATTGAAACTCTTTAGAACGAACTTCATGCAAATTTCCATCTTCAAATGCTACAAACAGTTCATGACCTTTGTTGAAAAAGAAGTCTTGCATATGGCCAAACGAAAAATGGCACTTTTCTAACTTGGTATCTTTATCGATAAAATCACCAACGAGAAGATGCTGAAATCCATGACGTCCGAATTTTGTATTGATACTACCAAACCGCATTGTCCCGCTCGAAAAATCAAACGGGCCGATTAGGGTGCATTTCTTACCGTTATCCAATATTGCAAAAAGTCTCTCAGCTTCTCGAGGTAAGCGCGAATCTGAAATACTGTATGCCAAGACCAACCCATTTTCTGGAGAAAACGACACTTTGCCAGCAAATTTAACTTCATAAGAATCTTCGGAAAGAAAGAATTCACCAAAATACTCGTACGACTCATACGAGCTTAGTTTCTTTTTGGAACTCACTGCGATGTTCTCCAATACTGATGCTAGTTAACGCCGTTTTAAGCGGCGAGAAACAGTTTGCTAAAATGTGAAACGAAGTGGAACCGAGCAAACTGTTACGAGTCCGACTTGAAAACCCTTGTTAGGTTTTAACTTTCCATTGTAATTTCAGTTAACTCGCCTTTATTATCAAAGTTAACAGCCATTAAATAATTAGTAACGTCTTTAGAGAATTGAATATCAACAATTACATGTGACTCATCATTTTCAGGATAAAACCCAACTCGTTCAATTGAAAGTGCATTTAAGAATGTAGATTTATTAATATCTGTTGTGCCAAATATTTCAGTAATTTCTGCTGGCTCAAACTCATCGAGATGATGCTGCAAATAAAAACTAGCAGTTTCAGATTCGTCATCTAAATCCCAGTCAGAAGAAACAGCCATGAATGTTTTATGAGCTAATTTTTCTACCTCTTTTAATAATAAATCAACGCCATTTAATATTGATTCACTTATTTCCTCAGATTCGAAATTTAGGTCAATATCTATGTTCTTGCCCGATACAGATATTTCACCGTCATAATAACCTTCAAGTTCTGATGGGTTTATTTCTCCAAAAGGTCCAACTAACACTTAACTCTCCTTAAAACCTAACGTGTATTTTACGGAATTCCGTATAATACCTAGAAAATTACTAGCGTTAAAGGCTTTGGCATTAAACTATTGTTAAATAACAATAATTTATCATCGGTTGGTATTATCTCTTATTTGGATATACAGAATGAAGTTATTTATACAGTTCCATATAAATAATGATAGAATAGATTAATGACATATAAATCAACAGCTTTATATTAAAATCGCTTACAAAGAAAGTCAATCGAGGTCTATTAAAGTTACTAAGTGTTTATTTAATAGCATTCATAAGCAAATATATGGCAAATCGACATGAACATATTGTGAGTAATCAGCTGCTCTAAGCCGTTTTGGGGCAAAGTGAGATAGAAATTACAATAAATTAATAACCTAAATCATTCGGCTAGTACACATGTGGATTTTTCATGAAGATGATCAAGCTATAAAATATAAAAAATCATATAACTAAATACGATTCTCCTGCCTATTATAAGCATGAAAATTAATTAAGCATAAAACACCGGTTTTTCAGGGCTAGTGTGATCTAACTATTCACAACAAATTCAATTGACAAATAAAGGCGAAAATGGAACGTATAAATATAAAAGCCGAAATAGCATCAGTGTATTCATTTGCATTTCAACAAAACCAATATCCATTAATCACATCCCTTGAATTAGATTTATCAAAAGTTGAAAAGCCTGGCTCACCGCACTCAGCCATCTCTGATTTAAAGCTTGTTTTACACTCAGACCCCGAAGTATTTTCACCTGAGGAGTGGCATGTTGACTCTTTAGAGAGTGGTAATGCTCTCTTACTACAAAAACGACTTATAAAAATATCGAATGATTATTTAGACTCATTAACAGAGCAAATTGAAGTTAATTTAAACTTTACGCTGTACAGTTCAGGAAGTGAGATTGCTACACAGTCCTATCAAACAAACTTATTACCTAAAAACTTCTGGGGAGGAGAAGAACGAATGGCAGAACTACTTGCCGCGTTTTCTACTCCCAATGCAAACTACATTGCTGAACTTGTAAAAAAAGCTTCAGAGGTAATGAAGTCAGCCGGACATGAGTCAAAATTAGATGGTTACCAATCCAAGACTCGAGAGCGACCATACCTGATGGCAGCAGCTTTATGGAATGTTATTTCTAATGAATCGATTGCTTATGTTAACCCTCCTACCAGTTTTGCATATTCTGGACAGCGAGTTCGATTACCCAATGATATTAAAAATAACAAGACCGGAGCATGTCTTGATTTATCATTACTATTTTCAGCTTGTCTAGAGCATATAGGTTTAAACTCTATAATTGGAGTTACTGATAGCCACGCATGTTGTGGAGTCTGGCTAATTGATGAATGCTTCCCTCTTTTAACAAATGATGACCCGATGGATATCAGGAAACGTGTTGCTTCAAAAGACTTGATACTATTCGAAACTACATTAGCTACATCAGATTCACCAATTACATTTGGCCAAGCTATAGAGTATGCAGATCAAATAATCTCTGAGGATTCTGAAGATGTCTTTGTATATGCTATTGATTTAACCCAAGCACGAAAAAGGAAAATTAAACCAATACCAACATTGGGTGAAGTAACTTCCTCTATGAGTGAAAATGAAGTTGAAACTAAGGCACAAATACTTCCGATAGCCCCACCATTGCCGCCGGTAAGGTTAGACGAATTACCCGTTTCAGATACACCAGACGGGCGTGTTGAGCAATGGCAGAGAAAATTATTAGACTTAACAAAACGAAATAGACTCTTAAATTTGTCAAGCAATGCAGTAACAGTAAAGTTATTTTGTCCAGAAATAGCTGCTTTAGAAGACGAACTAGCTTCACACCAAAGTTTTAACTTTATCACTCCTGGTGATACTCCTTATGCAAACGATGCTCGAGACAAGGAGTTGTTTAAATTCAAAGTAGGTAATGATCTACAAGCAGAGTTTGCAAAGGAGCAGTTGAAAAGTAATACATTAATTGCCAATGATTCATCTAAAAAATTAGAAAAGAATTTATTATCTCTTTTTAGGAAATCAAAAACTGACTTAGAAGAAGGGGGATCCAACACTCTTTTTCTTGCAATTGGCATGTTGAAATGGAAAGAAATCCCAGAAAGCGATAAAACATATCAGGCACCACTAATTCTGTTACCAGCAGAGCTGATACGAAATAGCGCACAGTCGAAAATTAAAATAAAACAAAGGGATGGTGAAGATCCAATATTCAATGCAACATTAATTGAATTTTTAAAAAATGATTATGAAGTAGATTTATCCCAATTCAATGAGTCTTTACCTACAGATGAAAGCGGTATTGATGTTGATTATATTTGGTCTATCGTTCGTGAAAAGATTAAAGACATACAGGGATTCGAAGTTGTAGAAGGTTTAGTTCTTAGTACATTCTCATTTGCAAAATATCTAATGTGGAAAGACTTAAAGGATCGAGTTAATGATTTGAAGTTAAATCCATTTGTAGAGCATTTAGTAGAGTCTCCTCAAAAGTCGTATATGCAGGAAACTCAATTTGAAAGTCTAAGTGATATCGATAATGCAATTAAACCAACTGATATTTTTGTGCCTTTAAATGCAGATAGCTCACAACTTATCGCAATAGATGCATCTTCAAAAGCTCAAGATTTTGTTCTGGAGGGCCCTCCTGGTACAGGTAAGTCTGAAACCATAGCCAACATCATTTGCCATAACTTAGCTAAAGGTAAAAAAGTACTTTTTGTTGCAGAAAAAATGGCTGCATTGAATGTTGTTTATAGCCGACTACATAAGATCGGATTAGATCATTTATGCCTAGAACTCCATAGTAATAAAGCGAATAAACGAGCAATATTAGAGCAATTAAAGAAATCCTGGATGACTCGAGAAGCGGCCACTAGTGTTGAGTGGACTAGAAATGCCGAAAAATTATTTACCATTAGAAAAAGTTTAAACTCTTATGTTAACGAACTCCATAAAGAGTGCCCGTTAGGGATCACTCCACGGCAGGCAATATCACGTTTTGTAAGATATAAAGATTCAACCAAATTCAGTTTGGATTGGGGCAACTCTTACGATAACTGCCCAGTAAGGTCTAAAGAAGAATTAGAACATTTATACGATACAGCAAAAAAATTAGGAATCGCATTTTCTGATATTGAAACTCTCAATATTTCAGATATATCAATTATTCAAAATACTGAATGGTCAAATGCCTGGCAAGCACAACTTATTACTAAAACTAAAAATGTAAGGAGTTCTGCTCAAGATTTGCATAAATGTTTCAATGATTTAGTTAATTTATTGAGCTTGACTAATATCACCCAATCTAAAGAACACTATTTAGATTTGAATGTATTAGGGAAGTCATTAATTGAGCAAAAGACATCACCATTAAGTTTTGTTTATAAATCGAGTGCCCGAAATAAATTAGACTCTTTACATTCTTTAGCACAATTGAAAGAAGATATTGATAATCAGGTAATTTCATCTGAATTAACATTTGACCTAGAAAAAGTGACTTCATTTCCGACTTCTGAATGGGTCACATCACTTAAAATTGCAGAACAAAAAATTTGGCCGATGAAATGGTTTGCGGTACGGAAAGTCAAAAAGTCTGTTGTAACTTCCGACATACAAGGGGAAATTTCTCTTGTGAAATTAACTGTACTAGATTCAATTAATAAGCTTTGTCGAGAAGCATTAGAGAACATTAGTGGTTTTGAAGATGATAAAATATGGCATGGTTGGAATACTTCAAGTGCTCACTTAAACGAGAAACACCAAAAATCCAAAAATTTGTTTGAAGTCACCAGAAAAGTTGCAGGTAAGTTAGATAATCCATCTGAGCTTATTGAAACTTTAAAGCAAAAGATCGTAGATAATGTTGAATTTTATGCGTCATCACCTTTAGCAACTGCCTGTGACAGATATTCAGAAAGTTATAATAAGTTCGAGATTGAAGCCAGTGAATTTAGTGCTTTAGGTGGGACACTACCTGATGAGAAATTGATACCTGAATTTATTAAATCATGTGATGAAGTTATAGCTCTAGAGCCCAAAATCAGTGCATGGTGTAATTGGCTAGAAGCAAAACAAATAGCTAGCTCTAAAGGTCTTCATGATGTTGTGAAAGCATTAGAATCGAGACAATTCGAACCTGTAGATACCGTTGAACAGACAAAAAATGCCGTTTGTGGCTGGTTAGCGCCAATACTTATAGATAATTCTGATGCATTGAGAACATTCAGAACGTCTAAGCATGAAAATTTAATTGAAGAGTTTAGAGAACTTGATACTTTAGTTGCAAATACGACAGCCCAATACATATCTTCTATGGTAGCCGCTGGAACACCTGATCCAAACTCACCTCAGTCTCCTGCTGAATATGGTGTTCTATCGAGAGAATTTAATAAAAAAAGTAACCATAAACCTATTAGGCAACTAATTAATGAGATGGGGGATAATCTACTCCACCTTTCACCGTGTTTTATGATGTCACCTCTTTCAGTCGCTCAGTTTTTACCATCTGATTTTAATGCTTTCGATTTAGTCGTTTTCGATGAAGCCTCTCAAATCACAGTTTGGGATGCTGTAGGAACGATAGCAAGAGGAAAGAATGTAATTATTGTCGGCGACCCTAAGCAGATGCCACCAACAAACTTTTTCTCTAAAAGTAGCTCTGATGATTCCACAGATGAAGAAGACCTAGAAAGTATTCTTGATCAAGCCCTATCAGCTCGACTACCTCACCACCGTTTAACTGGTCATTACCGTAGTCGCCATGAGAGCTTGATTGCTTTTTCAAACAGTCATTATTATGAAAATTCATTGGTAACATTCCCTTGTGCTGAGACTAAAGAAAGTGCGGTTACAATGCATAAAATAGATGGTCTTTACGCTAAAGGAAAAGAGCGTAATAACATTAAAGAAGCAAACGCTGTAGCAGACTATATTGTTGAGCGCTTATCCGATAAACGAAATAGCCTGACTATCGGCGTTGTTACATTAAACTCAGAACAACAGAGGTGCATTGAAGACTGCTTAGATGATCGCCGTCGTAAAAATACTAACTTGGAACAATTTTTCCAAGGCACCAAAAAATATGATCCTATTTTCGTAAAAAATCTTGAATCAGTACAAGGTGATGAACGTGATATTATAATATTGAGTTTAGGTTATGGTCCTGTGGAGCCTTTAGCTAAAACAATGAGTATGAACTTTGGGCCGCTGAATAAGCTAGGTGGGGAACGACGATTAAATGTTGCTATCACACGTGCAACCACTGAAATTCATGTGTTTTCAAGCTTTAGTTCATCCATGATTGATCTAAGCCGTACTAGTGCTCTTGCCATTAATCACCTAAAGAACTTCTTAGAGTATGCAGAGAAAGGACCTATAGCACTTCCAGAAGCAGCAACAGCTGCATATGGAGTTGATCAGTTCGACAGTTACTTTGAGGAGACCGTAGCATACGCATTAAGAGAAAAAGGGTGGAAAGTACAAACGCAAATTGGAGTCAGTAAATTTAGGATTGATTTAGGTATTATTCATCCAGATAAACCAGGTAAGTTTTTAGCTGGTATAGAATGTGATGGAGCGACATACCATGGTTCGCCAGCCGCTAGGGATAGAGACCGTGTAAGACATTTAATTCTGGAAAACCTTGGATGGAATATATTAAGAATTTGGTCAACTGACTACTTTAATGATGCATCAATGATTATAGAAAGAATCCACAATCAGTTAAGTGAGCTTTTAACTATTGAACAGGAAGAAAACGAGCAAGAGCAACAAGAAAACGACAAAGAAGAAGTTATCGCTGTTGCAACAGATGACGAAGTAGAAGCTCTAGAAAGCACTATGGAGATTAATCCAGATAAGTACTTTCAAGACAACTACAAAACGACACTAGAAGCGATGGCTAAAGATATATTAAATCAAAAAAGTGGAATATCTTTACATGAATTGGCTTCGGACATCGGTTGGAAACACAACCTTACAAGAACCACTAAGAAGCAACTTGTGCATATTGATTCAATTATTAATCATTGGGCAGGAATCGAAAAACATCCATCAGGAGAAGTTACTGTATGGTTATCAGCAGATGAAATTCAAGAAATAATTGAGTGGAGAGGTGCGAATGCTTTCGGGATACCAAGGGAGTGGAGTTCTATTGCCTACCCAGAAAGACTAGGGCTTGCAAAAGCCGCAATTGAGACTTCACCAAATGAGCCGGTTGATCACATATTTAAAGAGTTTTCTTTAAATAGAAGAACTAAAAGCACCACTAAAAAGTTCGAAGCATGGATTGATGAATATAGGGATTTAACTAACTAAGGAGTGATTTAAGTTGTAGTTATGGCTAGATAATACCAGCCATAACTTTCTAGGGTCTAAGTCGCAATGGGGGCGTTTGTGCCTTAGCATTCCACTTAGCCTAGTTTAGCTAGATCCCAATTGTGCTCGTAATAGGGTTCGCATGATCAGCCGTGATATGGCAAATTCCTCACATGAGGAAATTATGGCAAATATATATGCACATATTCTGAGTGAGTAAGAGGGATCTAAGCAAAATTGGCCAGCAACAGTTTAGCGTTATTGTACGAAACATATGGTAAAAAATATTATATGGACAACGTAATACGTATTCGAAAATATAATTTTCATCCAACTTAAACTCGTAATTTAGACCATGATTACTCTGCATACCCTCACCACATCTAATATCCTATAAAATCATAATCTTTCCATAAAAAGGTCTAAACATAAGCCGTCTATGTTTAAGCCTTCATGATAAAACATAGATTATTGCTACAACTGCTTTATAACTGTATATAAAAACAGTGCTTGTTATTTTATAATATTAAATACATTGATTTACGCGTTATAAGGAAATACACCATGTCTATTCGTAACCTCAAAGACGGTCACAAGAAACCTTGGCTTTGTGAGTGCTATCCGCAAGGTAGTAAAGGCAAGCGTATTCGCAAACGCTTTGCGACCAAAGGTGAAGCGACAGCGTTCGAGCGCTACACAATGAACGAGATTGACGACAAGCCTTGGTTAGGCGGCAAAGAAGATAATAGACGTTTATCAGTGTTGCTTGATCTGTGGTGGAAACTACACGCTAAAAACTTAAAAAGCGGTGCTAATGCATTTCGCCGACTACAAATCATTTGTGAGCAATTAAACGATCCCATCGCATCCAAGTTAACCGCCAGAGACTTTGCACATTACCGAGCAAACCGAGTAACAATGGGAGTACATAATGGCCTTACAGGTGCCGAGCTGGCCATATCTTCACACAACTATGATTTGTTGTGGATGAAAGCAGTGTTTAATGAACTAGCTCGATTAAATGAATGGAATCAACCTAACCCACTTGCAGACATGAAGATGCTAAAAACAGCAGAACGCGAGCTAAGCTACCTTACTCAGGAACAGATAACACAGCTATTAGCAGATGTTCAAAGCAGTCCCATTGCTATACAAATGACACAAATCATTAAAATTTGCCTCGCAACTGGCGCTCGAATAACAGAAGCAATAGACCTAAAAGGCGCTCAGGTAACAAAGCACAAAATTACCTTTATCAATACCAAAGGTAAAAGGAATAGGACTGTGCCTATTTCAGAGGATTTATATAATGAGATATACCAGGACACAGCAGGCAGGTTATTTACGTGTGGCTATGGCGGTGAACAATACAAACATGTATGTGTATACAGTGGTATTCAATCATACACCATATAAACATACATTAGAGGTCACTCACGCCACCAAAACATAAACCTTTGATTTAAATGGCGTAAACACCATTAATCAAGCCAACTCGAGGTCTATCCAAGTGTAGTGCCCTTCACTGTTTATATTACCGGTTTCAATATAAATACAAATTAAACCAGTTTAAAATCAATAACTTAAATGCAGCGCAATTCAAAGTGGCGATAGAGTGGCGATGGTTTACACTGTCTTTTAACTTACCTTATACTGTACCTTTGAACTCCCAACTTCCGCAACAACCGCATTGGCAATCGCTTGAGCTAATACCGATTATATTATAAATAGGGTACGCAAGAATAGCACCAACCAAACAAGTTGAACGGAAATGGTCACGGCAATAGGCATTGTGACCGATTTTGGTAAAATACTCGTAATTAAGTGTAAGTCAGCCCCCATCTACAAGGCGAGTAATCCTCCCGTAAACATCAAGAACAACGATAGCTGGCTTAGTAAATAACTTAGATAACGGGTACTAGCATGATCTTCGTTATAGGGAACAGCCAAGAAAAGCACCTAGTGGCGATAAAATGGCTCACCACAATTGTTTTTCAATGCTTGTTTAATCGCCCTCGCTACGCATATAGTTACATTTAATTGTACAACGTCACCAGTTGAGCGCCATTTAATCACCGTTATTCAGACTGTGAAAATGTTTAATAAAAACGCATAGCAGTAATACTTCAGCCCTGGGCTAGGAAGTATTTTATTAACGTCTTCTATCTTATATTTAGACGAGAATGACTTAGAATTTAAGCTTCGAAGGATGCCTTTTTTCATTCCAGAAAGTATAGCTAGGTTGATGACGCTAAGCCCATGAACTCAAAACCTATCTCAAATCTATTCTGGCTGGTCGTAGATCGATAAATTGGAGTACTGGAATCAAAATGAATACTTTTAGTAATTGCAGACTTTACTTGTTGTACGATTTCATCACTAACTTTACAACCTAAATAGACTCCAGACAATGCTCTGCTGTTAATACGCTTAAAGCTCATAATATTCTCGATATACCTCCGCCCCTGAGCGAATGCTAACCACCAAGGTAAATAATCCTTTTGTTCATCCTGTATTTCAGCTTTATAAAGCTGATTGCCTATTTTAGTGAGCTTTATATCTTCACCAGATAACTTCGACAATTCCTCTAGATTTAGAACGTTGAATATGGCGGCATCTACTTCTGACATCTTAAGAAGATAACGATGTTCTTTTTCATATATCCAATCATCTCCTTTAGTCATTGCTATATGGGAGAAAAAGTTATGTTCAAAATATTCGTAGATTGCATCATCAGGCATTTCAAAGCCAGGTCTACGATTACTATAAATTACTCTCTGGGGTTTTATTTTTGATATACCACATTGAGTGGTAAATGAATTGTGAAAGCTAAACGTATGCTCATCACAAACTAGTGATATCACCATTCCTTTATGTTCGTCAGCGTAATGAGACCACATTAAGAGATTATATGGGTTTTCAGTTAACGAAATTATTCCAAAATCATCCAAGCCATTTTCTAAATCTTTACGATAACAGTCTTCTAACTTTTGAGGTGTCATATCTGCCCCATAAGCATCAGCAAAGAATGCCATCTTCTTGTCTATTGCTATTTCACTTGGCTTAGCATCAAAGGGATCATTTAATCCATGAGGCTGAGTAAGTCTCAATAAAGGGTCATCAAAAAAAGACAGCCGTAGTGGCATATACTTAAAAAACTGAGACAAAATTACTCCTAGGTATTACTTTGAAAAATATAAGATTTTAACATTAGGTCTTTTAGATTTTCCCAAGTCCATTAATCATTACGTATAGTAATTAATAAACTGAAAATAAGATTACACTTTAAATTTATCAATTTCTGAGAAAGTGTTCAGTCTTACAAGTTATACAACTGATTATATTGATAAAAATGTAGCAGTGAGATAAATATAAGCGTTTTTGATAAACTGTACTGATACAGTGGATTTTGCCTCCAATTAGAGGCGTTTTGATTTTGAGCTTTAACAGATATTGACCTCTTAGCATGTTGCCAAATTAGCTATTCAACTACAATTTAGCCACACCTTCGACCATAAAAAAACCACAACTAGTGTGACGATCATAAAATTCTACTATTTCCTTACAGAAATTATTTCGTCTCTCAAAAAAATTGTTAACACCTTGATATGGGTGAATTGCATCGGAGGTGATATAATTAAACCCATCATAATAAAAAGGTTCGCGTCGCCCTGTTGACTCGTTGTATAAACATCGGAAATTTGCATATTTCATTCCATACGTGGTGACTATATGACAATCTCGACTTTCAAAACCTCCCGATATGTGGCACTGCAAATAACCTAAAGGACTTCCACCATAAAATTCTTCAACAACATCTCGCATCGTCACATTCTGAACATCACCTTCACTCTCCACTAAACACCCATAATATTTATAGAGCAAATTACCATCCACAACGTCAATGTAATAATGCGGTATCCACTGATTAGTATCTTCACCTTTCATTGCGGATTGAATAAGCGCGTTTATGGTTAGGATTGTATTGCTGGGGTTGAAAATATAGATATCAGCAACAAACTCACCTTTATTACCAAACCGCTCTTCTATATCTTCAAATGCTTTTTTGATACCAGACAGCCACACAGTATTATAATGGAGGCATCTACTTATATCTTTAATTGAGTTTTTTAGTTGCAGTAAGGATTTAAATGAATTTTTATAAGCTTGACGACTTTTACCATCAGATCCTTTAAGTTCATCAATAATAACTTCATCTGCTAGTAGTTCATTCTTACTAAGTGCCCCTCCTTTTATAACCTCCTGAACATTCCAATCCCCCTCCAAAAAATAATGAGAAAACTTAGCGGGAGTACCGATTTCAACATAGTCTTGATATGGCCACGGCGGAGAGTTGAGTACGACGACATCATACAAGTAGTTTGTTTTTTCAATCTCTTCTAAGCCATTGAGTTCATCCTCATCAAAATCCTCGAAAAGATCTCTGTCAGCATTGATTTTTTGGAGGTATTCCTCATCGTTTAAGCATTGACTTGTAGTATAAATCATAAATTCTAGAGACTGTTTATCTTTAATATTAACCTCTAAAGCTGACTCATCGCCACCTGAGTAACTGTTACTTAAGAGATCTTTATCAACGTTACGCCTCAATATAACCATTATATAATCTGTCACCCCTTTACTTTTATAACAATCAGCAACCGACTCTATTCCTTTCTTCAACCTATCTTTTGAGTAATACTGATAACACATATGAAGATCACTGAGCATTCTCTCATTTCTATAGGTGACCGGGGTGACAGGTTGTACAGAAAGGGGGTTAAAACCATCATCAACAAAAATACTAAAGCCTAATAGCTCTGAGTTGGTTTTACTAACAAATGCTGAAAATGGAATAAACAGCTCAGTCCATTCAGTCGATACAATAATTGCTCTTATCTCATTATCTTTTAAGCTCTTATTTTCTTTTAATCCTTCCGTATATTTTAATATCTCATGTATCGCTTCCCTAGCAGAGCTATTGCTTCTCTTCAACTCGATGATTATATACCTACCCTCTTCATCCCTTGCTAGAATATCTATAAAACCCCTAGTCCCCTTAGCATTAGGAAGGTAATACTCAGTATCAATAAGCTGTAAACCCATACCAAAAACAGACAGATTAATTGCTAATCTATCCCTAATTTTAGCCTCACTCATATACAAGAACCTTTTTAAATACAAAGTTAAAAATTGCTAATGAATGCTTACACCCATAGTTAAAGTAAGATGAATGTACTCAATAAAGCCTACAACACCTCCGAGTGCAACAATCATAACATCCTGATTTGATCACACGGCTTAGAGCTTATGCTTCAATAAGGACGTTTCGCATTACTGAAAGTAAAGCGAAGTTGAGATTAACGCCGCCTTTAAGCGGTGAGTAATTGTTGGCTAAAATGTGCAGCGAAGCGGAACCGAGCCAACTGTTACGAATCCGACTTTAAGGCTTTGTTAGCCATTTTATACTCGTCAAACACCTTTCTTAATTCTGCTAAAGGTTTAAGCCCTAACTCTCTAGGGTTTTCAGGGAGTTTTTGATGATCAATATAACGAATATTCTTTACAACATCATACTCACCTATCGCCATATCGAGTAATATATACGAACCTGCGATAAAGATATTAGATTCCTGCTCGTTGAAATCAGGGTGATAAACGATTAAATCGAAGAAGCCATCTTCTACGCGGTAATAAACCCAAACTTTAGAAACATCAAACTCTCTGCCAGCGTATTCTAGTTTAAACCCTTCATAACCATCAATTCTTGGGCGAAAAGCAATAATGGTAAATAATTCAAGATTGGGAGCACTTTGAACTAATGACTCAACGTGAGGAAACGTATCAGAAATACCATCAGCGCTTATGATAAATTCTCTTTTACCATCCTTAACATGAGATATTTCATATGTAACACCATCCTTATACGAAGTTAATTTCGATGATATTAGACCTAAAACTTTATCTTGATCTTTATCAAATTCGAAAATAGTAGTTTCATTTTTAGCAAACCACTTCCAAAACGTCTGCTCTTTACTTTCCTTGGCAAATAATCCCATTGGTAACATCACAAGTAATATAGTTAATATAAATTTTTTCATCGGAGCCTGACTGAATGGCTAACATTTGTATAACAGGACTCTCGTTCCCCCAAATTCATTCACCTCAATATAAGTAGATTAATCAATTGAAAAATAAGATCATACTTCAAATTTATTAATTACATGTTTATGGGAAAACGAGCCGTCCTGTAACTTATTTCTTTAGTCTTGTAAGTTATATGCAAGACTAGCTATGCAACTGATTATATTGACATTAATTTTAGACTACAAGATAAACCTGACTGTATTTTGGCAAATCGAGACTGTGTTCACCAAAATACAAATAACACTGTATAAAATCACCCTGCCTAGCCGTTTTCTTAGTGCATAAATATAATCAACTCAGTTGGTAAATTTTGCATGATAAAATATGTTAAGCCTTTGGATTGGTGCTCAACCAAGGTGATTTGGGTAAATTGCAATTTGTCGCCTCATTAAATCAGAAGGGTTTGTCACTTTGTGTCAAAAGTTGTCACAACTTTGACATTAGCGATATTTAAATGATCGTCGCGATCCTTTGTTGGCAAGGGTTCAGCTATAGTGGCCTGTCCATCGTTGTGTCCAAAACGTGAAAAAATTGCGAAAACGCGGTAGGCGAAGAGGAGTGAATTTACCGGTAGTTTAGCTATAAGATTTAATCTCACCCTCCCCCAGGAGGAGTTCAAATCAAATGGTGGAATAAACCTCACTTCTTGAGTTTTCCTTATAACTGGCCTAAAATAAATACTGTATATAACAACAGTGTTTATTTATGAATATAATTCCAATCTCTGCAAGTGCTGGTA
>Ga0209292_1003970_pt1 | contig 15961 bp, 16 predicted proteins | sample GOMGulsemesocosm_2_FD_184634 | JGI IMG/M metagenome (GOLD analysis project Ga0209292, IMG submission 184634) | Methane-oxidizing microbial communities from mesocosms in the Gulf of Mexico - GOM9C Gulf of Mexico (SPAdes) (version 2) | ecosystem: Environmental > Aquatic > Marine > Cold seeps... | reverse complement strand
TAAACAAACGAGCTAATTTATTGACCTTGGATTTGGCGCAAAAATTAGTGGTTAAAGGGATATAAATGAGAACACGATTTAGTCGAAATAACAGTGACGCGCTCACTGTCGATCTAACACCTATGATAGATATGGTGTTTATTTTACTTATCTTCTTTTTAGTGACCGCATCATTTAACAAGATGAATGCGATTGATATCCAACGTCCCGATGGCGCGACGAATGATATGCAAGGGGCGGTGAGTTTAGTGGTATCGATCGATGCTGAAAATGGCGTTTGGATCGAAGGCGAACCGGTTGATATTCGTAAATTGCGTAGCCGGGTAAAAACCTTGAGTGGTGGTGAGCATACCTCGGTGATGCTGAATGCCGACCGCAGTGTTGATACCGGTCGTTTAATAGAAGTATTAGACCAAGTTAGATTAGCTGGGGTGGACAATGTTGCAGTCGCAACAGCGAAGCAGTAAGGGATATTGGCTACTGGCTTTTGCGCTGGCATTACTGGTTAATGTCAGTTTAGCGGGGTTAATTTATTGCCTGACGATTGGCAGTAATAAAATCCCAGAGCAAGATCCTATTTCGATCAACTTTCGTCAGTTCACTGATTCAAGCGTGGAAGAGCAGGAAATAACTCCTGAGCTAGAGGTGATACCAGAGCCAAAACCACAGCAAGAAATGGTGACATTGCCACAGCCGGAACAACCAAGTTTTGATGTCAGTAATATTAACTTAAACAGTAGTATTTCCTTACCTGTGTTGTCGGTGCCGAGCTTTGATGTATCGCCGCAACTTGTTGATGTTACCACTCATATTCAGCCGCAAGTTGAAGTTGCACCAGCTGTGGTGACTAATGTCGAACAAGCGACTGTTGGGGAACCTGAAATTGGTTTTGCCAAAGTATTGCGTAAAACCAACCCGCAATATCCGTACAAAGCCAAACGCCTGAAAATTGAAGGTTATGTGTTATTACATATCTTGGTGAATGATGATGGCCGCGCAGAAGAGATCAAGATCATCGAAGAAAAACCCCGCGGTTACTTTGGTAAAGTATCACGTAAATCAGTGCGTCGCTGGCAGTTTGAAAAAGCTCCCGCAGGAACGGAAGTATGGAAAAAATGGAGAATGGTCTTTGAACTTAATTAACGTAAAGCAGCCTAGTTCATCACTGTTGTCAGGACTGTGGTTATTGATACTGTTGTTATCAACACTATTATCTCTGCCTTCAGCACAGGCACAGCAAGTACCAGCCTCTGTTTATAGCCGTTATGTTACTTTAACAACGGCGTTTGCGAAGCTATCAACGCAAGACGAGACACAAGCTAAAGCTAAGGCTGAGTCGAATAAGCTCTTGATTAGCAACATCGCTGATTTTTATCAGCAGCAGCGTGAACACTCGACAGAACGTCAATTACTGGCCAGTAATTTATACCTGCAAGTCTTGCTAAGTCAGCAGGAATCTGGTTATGAGCAAGGCTATCAAGTGGTGACTCAGCTATTAAGTTTACCGTTAGAACTTGAGCAACAACTGACATTCCAGCAGTTAGGCGCCCAGTTAGCTGCATCGTTAACACCGCCTGCGGATGCTAATAAAACCCCAAATAGCAAGTCATGGGCGTTGGTAACTAAACACCTTAATGCCTGGTTTAAGCTGGTGGATAAGCTTGATGCTAAACAGCGTAAAACTTATAAGATCACTAACGATCAACAAGCCAGCAATGCCGCGTTATTAGCACAAGCATATTATTTACAAGATAAGTTAAGCGCTGCATTAGCACCATCAAAACGTGCTTACAAACTTGTGCCAAAGAATGAATCTTACCTTAAATTATTGTTAGCCTTGTTGCAGCGTTTAGAGCAGGATAAGCAGCTTAATAAACACCTGCAAATTGCGGTCGTAGATTTCCCCAAAACGAAAGATTATTGGGAGCGGTTGGCGTATAGCTACCTGACATTAGAAAATAATAAATCGGCGTTATCGACATTGGCAATCACCCGTAATCAAGGTTTTCTCACCGCACAAGGTTATCGTGTGTTGGCCTCGTTATATTTACAACAGCAACAACCGCGATTAGCTGCTGATGTGTATTTAGAGGGCTCTGAAAAGAAATTACTTAAGCAAGACCAAGCTTATTTTAAAGGCTTGAGCAACGCGTGGTTAATGGCGCGTGAACGCAGTAAGGCACTCGATGTATTAGCACAGGCTGCTGACGCAGGCATTAAGTTAGCCAAGCATGAGCAACAGCAAGCGCAGTTATTGTATTTAGAAGCTCGTTGGTCAGAAGCTGAATCAGCGTATATCGCGTTGTTGGATCGCAGTGTTGAAAACCAAGATAAAAAAACTTTACTCATGACTGACAAATGGCGTTTTTTATTAGCTGTTAGTCAGATTGAACAAGGTAAAAAATCCCAAGCTAAGGATAATTTACTGCAATTACAAACCAAGCAATATCAAGGTTACAGTAAAGGCTGGCTGGCACAGCTGTAGGCTTGTAGCGCCTAGGTATCTAGGCGCTCATATTTACTTATTTCATTACCTGAATTCACTTTTTATTTCGCTGTTTCTCTATTTTCGTCATTTGGTCTTGACCTGTCTATAGCTCCATAGTTTATTGTGTATTCATCAAAGCAAGGGATAGCCATAGTCCCAACTTATGCATTACAACACAAAGGTAAATTATGAAGATCAGAACCGAAAAAAGCTCCGATATTAACGCTATCTCAGCATTAACTTACCAAGCATTCGAAAACCATCCTCATCATGCGCCAGGCGCGAAGCCTACTGAGCATTTGATCGTGAATAACTTGCGTGATAGTGGTGCGCTGACTTTATCCCTAGTAGGCGAAGATGAAACTGGCATTGTAGGACATATTGCATTTTCGCCAGTAAAGATCGCAGGCGTAGCATCAAACTGGTATGGACTTGGTCCGGTGTCAGTTAAACCGCAGCAGCAAGGCAGAGGTATTGGTGGCCAGCTAATTACAATGGGCATGAATATATTAAAAGAACAAGGTGCGGAGGGGATCGTATTGCTTGGTGAGCCTGAGTATTACGGCCGTTTTGGTTTTAAAGTACATTCCAACCTAACATTAGCCGATGTACCAGCAGAATATTTTTTAATTAAATCATTGAGTGACGATAAAGCAGTGATACCCGCTGGTGAAGTGATTTATCATCGAGCATTTGCCTAATAGTGGCTAGGGCAGGATGATAGAATAGCCTCTATAGTTAAATGATAAAAAATTATAGAAGGCAACCGTAATGAATCTATCTAATATAGTACAGCGTGGTTGGGAAGCCGTTGGTAAAGGTGATTTTGATACCTTAGTCGATGATTACACGGATGATATGACATTCATAATGCCGGGGCAGGAGGATATTCTCAGAGGACGGCAAACCTTTCGTAAGGCGCTAAATAATCTTGGTGGTTTACTTCCCCCTGGTTTCGAGATCACTCAACTTCGTCAAATTGAAGGCGAAAACGAAGTCGTCTCAATCGTTGAGTGGAAAGCCAATAACATAGATTTCTCGGCATTAACCGTCTTGTTTAGATTTGAAGGCGACAAAATTTATGAGGAACGCTGGTTTGTTGATACCGAACAATGGAAACGCTTGTTCTGAGTATTTAATAAATATAATGATGTAAGCGGGTAGTGGAGGGAGCATTAAAAATAAGTAGAGGCTGATACGAGCTCAACCTCTACTCATAATATCCTTTAAGCTTGCTCGCTTTCTTCGATCATTTCTTCAAGCTGTTCGTTCAACTCCATCCAGGTGGTTTCAGCTTCTTCAATCGCCATAACAAACTTCGCTTGATCACCTAATGCGGTTTTTAGCTTTGTTTTGTTTTGCTCTTCATAAATGCTGGTTTCACTGAGTTGAGTCTCAACGGCTGTTAGCTTGTCACCTAAGGTTTCTAGCTGCTTGTCGAGTTTTTCAATATGCTTGCGTACTGGCTGGGTTAATTTTCGTAATTCAGCAGCTTTTCGCTTTTGATCTTTCTTCGCTTGGGCACTGTTCGCACCAGTATTGATCACTTGGGTGGCTTGCTTTTCAACTTTTTGTTGTTCGCTTAACCAGTTATGGTAATCATCTAAGTCACCGTCAAACGGTAATACTTTCTTATCGTGCACCAGATACAGCTCATCGGTCGTAGAGCGTAATAAGTGACGATCATGCGATACCACAACCATCGCGCCTTCGAAGCCTTGTAGGGCAACTGACAGCGCGTGACGCATCTCTAAATCCAAGTGGTTGGTTGGTTCATCAAGCAGCAATAGATTTGGTTTTTGCCATACGATCAGCGCTAATACCAAACGGGCTTTTTCACCACCCGAGAATGGACGCACAATATCTAACGCTTTTTCACCGATGAAACCAAAACCACCTAAGTATTTACGCAGTTCCAATTCGGTTTTCTCTGGCGCTAAACGAACCATGTGTTGCAGTGGTGTATCGTCCAAACGTAAGAATTCTAATTGGTGCTGGGCGAAGTAACCTACTTTTGAATTCGGGTTCACTTCTAATGTGCCTTTGATAGGCTCCATTTCAGCAGACAATAATTTAATCAGTGTTGACTTACCGGCGCCGTTACGACCCAGTAGACCAATGCGACTGCCTGGTACTAGATTCAATTTAATGTTGTCTAGAATTAAGGTATCGCCATAACCCGCGCATACATCTTCCATGGTTAACAATGGCAGTGGCAGGGCATCTGGTTTTAAGAAGCTAAAGCTAAATTGTGAATCGGCATTGGCAGCAGAAATAAGCTCCATACGTTCCATCGCTTTAATACGACTTTGCGCTTGTTTCGCTTTTGATGCCTTGTAACGGAAGCGATCGATGTAACTTTGCATGTGGGCAACTTCACGCTGTTGCTTTTCAAACATAGATTGTTGCTGCGATAGCTTTTCGGCACGTTGCTTTTCGAATGAGGTGTAATCACCTGTGTATTCGTTTAGCTTTTGATCTTCAACGTGAATAATTTTAGTAATAATAGCATCGAGGAAGTCACGATCGTGTGAGATCAGCATTAAGGTACCATCGTACTGTTTTAACCATTTTTCTAACCAAATAACTGCATCTAAATCTAAGTGGTTGGTTGGTTCATCAAGTAGCAATAAGTCAGAACGACACAATAGCGCCTGCGCTAAGTTTAACCGCATACGCCAACCACCCGAGAAACTCTGTACGGGTAGTTGTTGTTTGTCTTCGCTAAAGCCTAAACCGGATAACAATTCAGAACAACGCGCGTTAATGCTGTAAGCGCCTATTGCATCTAGCTTACCGTGAACTTCAGCAATTCTATTGCCGTTATCTGCGGCCTCCGCTTGTGCAAGGTCCGCTTCTAATTGACGGAATTCAGTATCGCCATCAAGTACATAATCATGAGCGCTACGGTCGAGAGCGGGGGTTTCCTGTTTCACGCTCGATACTTGCCAGCTAGTAGGATAGGTAAGGCTACCGTTATCCAAACTAATTTCATGGCGAATAAGGGCAAATAGACTGGATTTACCACAGCCGTTCTTACCGACTAAACCAACCTTTTGACCTGGATTGATTTTGGCACTGGTATTCGTAATAAGCGGCTTGCCGCCACGCAGAAGTTCAATATCGCTAGCTATGATCATATAAGGGCTATTAGTAACTATAATTGCCGCGATTTTAGCCGATTTACGCACAGTTTAAAATGTTAAACTTTGAAATTTGCACTAAGAATAAAGTACACTCAGGGTTAAACGATGCTAATAGGCCAAAGATTGGCAATGATATGCTGATGATTTAAGTTTACTTACATCGTAAATGACTGGGAGGTTGCAGTGGTTGAACGGAAGAAAAAACGCTTTGTCGCCGGTGCTAAGTGCCCGACGTGCAATGAAATAGATGTGATCCAGCTATTTCAAGTGAATGCGGTAGAAACAATTGAATGTGTCAGTTGTGGCTATACGCAAGCGCAAGCCGATGGAGAGGTGAGTACCGCCACCCGTGATTTTGAACAAATGATAGGCGTGTTTAAACAATAGTTAAGTAATAACCTTGTTTAAAGAAAGCCATATATAGTTAATCAGGAATGAAGAGAATAGATATGTTTATTGAAGCAAACTCAGTAGTAGTACTACACTTCGCAGTTACAGACGATAAAGGCGAACTTATCGATGATACGCGTGATTCACAACCTCTAGAATTTTTAATGGGTTCTGGTTACCTTGTTCCTGGTCTTGAAGCTGAATTAGAAGGCCTAGCAGTAGGTAACGAATTTGACGTGACTATCCAACCTGAACAAGGTTATGGCATCTACGATCCTGAACTAGTTCAAGAAGTACCTGCTGAATTATTCGAAGGCGTTGAAGGCGTTGAACCTGGTATGGCATTCAGTGCTGATACTGATGCTGGTCACCGTACGGTTATCGTAACGGCTGTTGAAGATGACATTGTAGTTGTTGATGCAAACCACCCATTTGCGGGTCGTACACTGCAATTTAATGGTGAAGTTATCGGTATCCGTGAAGCTACTGAAGAAGAGCTAGAGCACGGCCATATCCATGGTGCTGGCGGTTGTGGTCATGATCACGGACACGAACATGATCACGAAGGTGGCTGTTGTGGTTCTGAAGATGAAGCACCAAAAGAAGAGAAAAAAGACGGTTGCTGCGGCGGCGGTTGTCACTAGTCATTAGTGATGGTGGTTCATCTATTGATGGAGCACAATAACGATTAAATTTCGGTTTATTCAAAAGCAAAATGCCAGTCACAGTGACTGGCATTTTTATTTATAATAAAGCGTTACGGTAGCTATTGACGGTAAGTCATCTGCCATTGGCGATGATACCTATATCGGAACTAGGTCGCTTAATAATGCGGTGGTGGTGTCTCATCCGCTTCGCTTGCTAGACCACTACCCACTTGCATTGTTTTAATGCGACTAATTAAAAATGCCAGCTGTATTTTCTGATCTTCGAGTATTTTTTGCTGGTCAATAATCGCATTATTTAATTGTTCGATAGTGTCGTCCTGAAAACTTAGTTTCATCTCTAAGTCACAAACACGCTCTTCTAATTGCTGAATTTCCATGTTTTTTCCGCTATGGCTATAATCTACTGAACTAAGTTTAACATGTAATGTCGATTTATTTGAGCTGAAATACTAGCCGAGATAGGATGTAAAACTAAGTAAAGTAGAGTGAATTATCATTTTTTGCATTTATAGTGGTTAATATCTTGTATGGAAGCATCAAATAGTTATGATAACTAGTCAGTTAGTAATAAATAAATTAGAAGTAGTTTAGGTATAAGTAACTTAGCACGTAGTTGTGGAATTACACTGCATTATTTAATTAGGTATTTCGATGAAAAAATTTTTTAAAGTAACGGTACTCGCTTCAGCAGTATCTCTGTTAGCAGCATGTGGTCAAGAAGCACAAGAAGCTCCTGCAGAAAAAGTAACAGACATTAAGACATACAGCGAAGATCAACAAGCGGCTTATGCAATTGGTTCAATCGTTGCACGCAACTTAGTTGCACCACTTAAGCGTCAAGAAGAGCTAGGTGCACCATTAGATAAGGACATCATCGTTCAAGGTATTACTGATGCGTTAAATGAATCAACGCAGTTATCTGATGAAGAATTACAAGCTGTATTAAAAGCGTATGACGAAAAAATGAATACGCTATCAACTGAAGCTGCACGTGTAGAAAGCGAAAAAGCACAAGCTGATGCAGTAAACTTCTTTACTGAAAATGGCAAGAAAGAAGGCGTTACAACTACCGATTCAGGTCTTCAATATGAAGTACTAACGGCTGGTGAAGGTGATCTAGCTACGCCAAGCGATACAGTAACTGTACACTACACAGGTTCACTATTAGATGGTTCAGTATTTGATAGCTCTGTAGAACGTGGCGAACCAGCAACATTTGCACTTAATCGTGTGATCCCTGGTTGGACTGAAGGTGTTGCACTAATGAACGTGGGCAGTAAGTATAAATTATACATCCCATCTGAGTTAGGTTATGGCGCACAAGGTGCGGGTGCTGATATCCCACCAAATTCAACATTAGTATTTGAAGTTGAATTGCTCGAGATTGCTGGACAAGAGAAATAATTAACCGTATTAAAACCCAGTAGCTGAGTCATTCGGTTACTGTTGTTTTGTGCGTGTTGTTATCAAAACCCATTCATATTTAATCGTGTGAATGGGTTTTTTATTAGCCGTCTATTTATCTGCACATGGATATTTATTCTAGTTTATTCTGAGGCGTTATTCTGCGCCGACAACTTCGCGGTGATAGGTTGCCAGGGTATATAGCAGCCGATCTTCTAATTCAAAACGTTGCTCTAATAGTTCGCCTACTTTTGACATATCTTTATCTAAAGACATGATTAATGCATCATCATCTTGGTTGTCTTCGGCATATTTATCATTGAATTCAACCAGTGCTTCGGTTGTTAATACGATCTGTGGTTGGATTTCTTGCGCAAGTTTCAGACTTTGGGTGCTGTACTCGGCACATTGAGAGACGATTTGATCGTAAACTTCAAAATGACCTGTTGATAGATAATCGATTAAAATTTGGCAGAAGGCTTGTAGTTCATCTTTACTGGGTAGTGCGGCGGTTTTTTCAAATGGGGGTAAGCCTTCGAGTTTGCAATAATCGACAATCAATTCTTGTCGCTCTTCGAGCCAATGATCAATGGCGTTGTGTGTACCGCCCCAAGCTTGTTGCGCTTGTTCTAATTTGGTTAACATATGACTTACTCCATGTACCCTTAAAAAACTAAGGTTTCCTATTACTAAATTTTTTACCGTAAAACGTCAACACTATTTTATCTGGTCAAACCTGATTAATTAGTGCCGCAATAACAGATATATCTACTAAAGCACGGCTACGAGTTCAAAACTGTTGTAGGTCTAATAATAGCACATAAGTGTTTGTTATGACTGATTTTTGATTTTGTTCGTTAAGCTTGTTAAATAATTGTGATTGATGTCTCTGATTCACTTACTGTTAATTGCGTAAATGAGTTACGTAAATAAAAATGGTCTGAGATTGGCGTATTGAAGAGGTTACAAATTTGTTGCTTTTTTCTCCGCTTAAGTGTCAATTCTTGTGTATTATTTTGTATTTTGGCGACGAATGCCGTGTTGGGATCAACTTGTGGTTAAATTAACCATGAAATTGGCGTCAAATATTTTGTCAATTGTTGAATAATGTTACAATCACGCCATATTAGAGCCGCAATTCAGGAAAGGATATGAGCGAGTTAAAGAATGATCGTTATTTACGTGCGTTAGCCAAAGAATCGGTAGACCAAACACCAGTATGGATGATGCGCCAAGCAGGCCGTTATTTACCAGAATATAAAGCCACACGCGCCGAAGCGGGTGACTTTATGTCGCTGTGTAAGAATGCAGAACTTGCTTGTGAAGTAACGTTACAACCATTACGCCGTTTTCCACTTGATGCGGCGATTCTGTTTTCAGATATCTTAACTATCCCAGATGCGATGGGTTTAGGTCTGTATTTCTCAGAAGGTGAAGGCCCTAAATTTGAACGTCCAATCACGTGTAAAGCTGACGTTGATAAAATTGGTATGCCAGATCCAGAAGGCGAATTACAATATGTAATGAACGCGGTACGTACTATCCGTAAAAATCTTGATGGCTCAGTGCCGCTAATTGGTTTTTCTGGTAGCCCGTGGACGTTAGCAACTTATATGGTTGAAGGTAGCGGTACTAAAACTTTCACCAAAATTAAGAAAATGGCATACGCTGAACCACAAACTTTGCACTTATTATTAGATAAGTTAGCAGACTCAGTGATCACTTACCTTAACGCGCAAATTGCTGCGGGTGCACAATCTGTAATGGTATTTGATACTTGGGGTGGCGTACTATCTCCACGTGATTACAAAGATTTCTCACTGCAGTACATGCACAAAATCGTTGATGGCTTAACGCGCTTTGCAGATGGCCGTAAAGTACCTGTGACGTTATTCACGAAGAACGGTGGTCAATGGATCGAACAGATCGCAGCAACAGGTTGTGACGCGATTGGTCTTGATTGGACAATTGATATTGCGGAAGCTAAAGCACGTGTTGGTGATAAAGTTGCACTACAAGGCAATATGGATCCTTCAATGCTGTATGCATCGCCAGAGCGTATTCGTGAAGAAGTAAGCACGATCTTATCTGGTTTCGGTGAAGGCAATGGTCACGTGATGAACTTAGGTCACGGTATCCATTTAGATGTTGAACCTGAAAAAGCAGGTGTATTCATCGAAGCGGTTGGCGAATTAAGTAAGCAATACCACAAGTAAGCATTATGTAGGTACAGTGGCACTAGGCTTAGTAGAGTAACGATAAGCTTAATACTATAAATACCAATAAAAACGGCGTCTATTTGCATAGACGCCGTTTTTTTATATTTTATTTTTAGTCTTAATAATCATCGTGAGATGTACTAATGATTAACTTGCGTTAGCGGCTAAGATCTTTTCAGCATTCGCTTTCAGCATTGGTTGCTCTAAAATATCGTATGCTTTAATCATCACTTTTAATGCACCAGTACGTGATTCTGTATCAGCAAAATTATCGATAATGTACTGTGCACGTTGGATCGCAGCGATGTAAGCCTTACGTTTCATGTAATATTCTGCGGCAGATAATTCATAACGCGCCAAGCGACTTTTAATCGCAATCGCACGTTGCTGCGCATCAGCAACATACTCACTTTGTGGGTAGCGCTTGATTAAGCGAGTGAAGTCATTGAAGGCCGCATTTGCATAACTTGGGTCTCGATCTGAACGATCTATATTAAATAGGTCATGAAATAGGTTATAATCCGCGCCCATATTGGTAAGTCCACGCATATAGTAGACATAATCTATGTCTTTATGGCTTGGATTTAAGCGAATAAAGCGATCTATATTGGCCAATGCCTGTGCAGTATCACTATTCTTGTAGTATGCATAGATCAAGTCTAGCTGCACTTGCACTGTATGTGGGCCAAATGGGTAACGCGTATCAAGCGCTTCAAGCGTTTCAACTGCGGAAACAAAGTTACCCGCTTGTAACGATTGTTGAGCGATGCTGTACAGCTCAATGGCTGGTTTATCTGGTACGTTTGACTCTGATTTTGAAGAGCAACCGGTTGCCACAACCAGCGCGAACGATAAACTTATTGCTAATTTTATTGATTTTTTCATTAGGTTGGATAAATTCCAAATTGCTTAATGCGAAAATAATTACGTAGCTAATATGCTACAGCAAAATAAAAGGCTAAAATAGCCTGAATCCTGTAATTATACTGAAAATTAGGACCGAAGAGGGTCCCTGCTACCTATGAGCCAACATATAGAACTTTCTGCCGTTGTTGCAGAACACCAAGTCGGTCAACGATTAGACCAAGCTTTAGCTGAGATGTTCCAAGATTATTCTCGTTCACGTCTGAAAGAATGGATTCTTGCAGGATTTGTTACCCTAAATGGCAAAGTTGTCGTTAAAGCTCGCGAAAAAATGCAATTCGGTGACAACATTATACTGAACGCGGAAGTTGACGAAGAAGTACGTTACGAGCCACAAGATATCAAGCTTAATATCGTTTATGAAGATGATGATATTATTGTTATCAACAAACCTGCTGGTTTAGTTGTGCATCCTGGTGCTGGTAATCCTGATGGCACAGTGCTTAATGCATTATTGTTCCATTATCCAGACATTATTGACGTGCCACGTGCTGGTATTGTTCACCGTCTAGATAAAGACACAACGGGTTTGATGGTAATTGCGAAAACAATTCCAGCACAAACACATTTAGTAACAGCACTACAGGCTCGTCGTATTACGCGTGAATACGAAGCGGTTGTATCTGGTACTATGACTGCGGGTGGTTCTGTTGATGAGCCAATCGGTCGTCACGCAACTAAACGTACGCAAATGGCAGTTCGTCCATTAGGTAAACCAGCAAAAACACATTACCGTGTTGCTGAAAAATACCGTGCACATACGTTATTAAGACTGCGTCTTGAATCTGGTCGTACTCACCAAATCCGTGTACACATGACTCATATCACTCACCCTATCGTTGGTGATACTGTCTATGCTGGTCGTCCAAAGCCACCGGGCAATGCAACTGATACACTGATCCTAGCTCTGCGTGGTTTCGGTCGTCAGGCGCTGCACGCACGTATGTTGAAATTAGAGCATCCGGTAACAGGCGAAATGATGATGTGGCGTGCAGAACGTCCGTCTGATATGAATACTTTAATTCATATCCTACGTGAAGATACTGCGTTAAACATGGTTGATGATTTCATTAGTTAATCATTGATGATGCCTCGTCTTATTCAACCAAACTGGCCAGCGCCGGGAAATATCAAGGCGCTAAGCACGACTCGAGAGGGTGGTGTCAGTCATATGCCTTATGCAGGGCTAAATTTAGGTCTGCATGTACAAGATGACGAGCAGTTGGTGTGGCAAAATAGGCAGTTGTTAATGACTGCGGCTAATTTACCACAACAGCCATATTGGTTGAATCAAACGCACAGTACGACAGTTGTTAGTCTGGTGGGGCAATCTCATAATGCCGAACAACTTCCCGCTGCTGACGCGTCTGTTACCCAAATGACGGGGCAAGTTTGTTTAGTGATGACTGCCGACTGTTTGCCGCTATTAATTTGCGATAAAGCAGGCACGCAAGTTGCCGCTATTCATGCTGGCTGGCGTGGTTTACTCGATGGCATCATTGAAAATACCCTGGCTAAACTTACCGCGACACCCAATGATTTATTAGTCTGGTTAGGGCCTGCAATTAGTCAAGCGCATTTTCAAGTGGGTAGTGAAGTACGTGATGCTTTTATGGCACATGATCCGCAAGCAAGCCGTGCGTTTATTGCCGACGGTGATAAATGGTTAGCTGACTTATATTTATTGGCGCGTCAACGCTTACAAGCTTTAATGGTTAATGCGGCTGATATTTACGGTGGTGACCACTGTACTTACCGTGAAACTGATTTATTTTATTCTTATCGACGAGATAGCCAAACGGGTCGCCAGGCAAGTTTGATTTACCTTGAATCTCAATAAATAATCCCCAGATAATAATTATGGGTTTTAGTGCCTTTCTAAACATACCCAAACAAATTAAATGATTATAATATAAGACTATAATTACACCGCTATATTGCACAATAGCATCTGTTTTTTCACGCTCACGACCGATAGGACATCGTTATGCGCTTAGACCAACTCACCACTAAATTCCAAACGGCTATTTCTGATGCGCAGTCACTTGCTCTGGGTAAAGATAATCAATTTATCGAACCGATTCATTTGATGACCGCGTTATTAAACCAAGACCAAAGCTCTATTCGACCATTACTGACTGCAGCCGCTATTGATGCCAATGCGTTGCGCTGGCAGTTAGCTGATGAGTTAGACCGCTTACCACAAGTGCAAGGTTCTCAAGGCGATATCCAATTATCGTCAGCGTTGAATATGCTATTAAACTTATGTGATAAGTTTGCCCAGAAACGTAAAGATAAATTTATTTCTTCTGAAATGTTTGTGCTTGCGGCAGTGGAAGATAAAGGCCGTTTAGGGGAGTTACTGCGCAAAGCGGGTGGGTCGCGTAAACAAGTCGAAGAAGCGATTGACGTGATCCGCGGTGGTGACAACGTGAATGAGCAAGGCGCGGAAGAGCAGCGTGAAGCATTAAGCAAATATACCTTGGATCTGACCGAACGTGCCGAAGTCGGTAAGCTTGATCCTGTGATTGGTCGTGACGACGAGATCCGCCGTGCGATTCAAGTATTACAACGCCGAACTAAGAATAACCCAGTATTAATTGGTGAGCCCGGGGTTGGTAAAACAGCAATTGCGGAAGGCTTAGCGCAACGTATTGTTAACGGTGAAGTACCTGAAGGTTTAAAGAATAAGCGTGTTTTATCATTAGATATGGGCGCCCTGATTGCGGGGGCTAAATACCGGGGTGAATTTGAAGAACGGTTAAAATCAGTGATCAAAGAACTGGCGCAAACCGAAGGTCAAACTATCCTGTTTATTGATGAATTACATACCATGATCGGTGCTGGTAAAGGTGATGGCGCCATGGATGCGGGAAATATGCTTAAACCAGCACTCGCCCGTGGTGAATTACATTGCATGGGCGCGACCACCTTAGATGAATATCGCCAATACATCGAAAAAGATGCGGCGCTGGAACGTCGTTTCCAGAAAGTTCTAATTGAAGAGCCAAGTGTTGAAGATACCATTGCTATTTTACGTGGTCTCAAATCGCGTTATGAGCTACATCATAATGTTGATATTACTGATCCGGCGATTGTGGCAGCTGCGACATTATCACATCGTTACATATCCGATCGTCAATTGCCCGATAAAGCTATTGATCTGATTGATGAGGCGGCATCGTCTATTCGTCTGCAAATGGATTCAAAACCAGAGGCGTTAGATAAATTAGAGCGTCGTATTATCCAGCTTAAAATTGAGCGACAAGCGCTGGAAAAAGAAGATGATTCGGCCAGTATTAAGCGGTTATCGACACTTGCTGATGAATTGTCTGAAAAAGAAGGTAAGTTTAACGAGCTAGATGAGGTATGGCGTACTGAAAAAGCTGCACTTTCTGGTACCAAACACATTAAATCAGCACTCGATAAAGCCCGTGTTGAACTGGATATGGCAAGGCGTGCCAGTGATTTAAATAAAATGTCTGAACTGCAATACGGCACCATCCCGATGTTGGAAAAACAATTGGATCTAGCTGCGCAAGCAGAAATGCAAGACATGACCTTATTAAAGCATAAAGTCGGTGAGCCTGAGATAGCTGATATTTTATCGCGTTGGACTGGGATCCCGGTTAATCGCATGCTTGAAGGTGAAAAAGAAAAACTGTTGGCGATGGAAGATAACCTACATCAACGAGTGATAGGTCAGGTCGAAGCGATCAGTGTGGTCTCTAATGCGATCCGTCGTAGCCGTGCAGGTCTGGCTGATCCAAACCGTCCGATGGGATCATTTTTATTCATGGGGCCAACGGGTGTTGGTAAAACCGAAGTATGCAAAGCCTTAGCTGATTTTATCTTTGATTCAGACCAAGCCATGATCCGTATTGATATGTCGGAATTTATGGAAAAACATTCAGTCGCGCGATTAATCGGTGCACCTCCGGGTTATGTCGGTTATGAAGAAGGGGGTTACCTGACGGAAGCTGTACGCCGGAAACCTTATTCAGTGATCTTGTTAGATGAAATTGAAAAAGCCCACCCAGATATCTTTAATATTTTATTACAAGTATTGGACGATGGCCGCTTAACCGATGGTCAGGGACGTACTGTTGATTTCCGTAATACGGTTATTATTATGACGTCTAATTTAGGCTCGGATATCATTCAAGAAGAATATGGTAAACATGATTATGATACGGTGAAACTACGCTTGTTAGACTTGCTTACGCAGAGCTTCCGTCCTGAGTTTATCAATCGTATTGATGATACCGTGGTGTTCCACCCATTGGGTCGCAGCCACATTGAAAAAATTGCCGCGATCCAGTTAAAATCATTAGAAGCGCGACTAAAACAGCTGGGTTATAGTTTATCAATCACGGCTGGTGCATTAGCAAAATTAGCCGAAGCCGGATTTGATCCGTTATTTGGTGCTCGTCCGTTAAAACGGGTATTACAAAAACAGGTCGAAAATCGTTTAGCCAATGCTATTTTGGCTGGAGAGGTAGTGCCAGGTAAGTCGATTAAGATAAGCGTGGTAGACGATGAGTTAAGCGTGACTCAATAATGCTTTGCTAGATGCATAACGTATTAACGAAATGAAAGGAGCTCTGTTTGATTAAGCGACAGGGCTTTTTTTTGTCTAAAGATTAATTGTTAATCATTCGAACTGCTACATTGGTTTTCATTGAAGTTAACCGTGCTAATATCTATCCAATCGCAGTGTTT